>Ga0228711_1000055_pt1 | contig 79748 bp, 41 predicted proteins | sample MedpolnodulmetaG_2_FD_177996 | JGI IMG/M metagenome (GOLD analysis project Ga0228711, IMG submission 177996) | Root nodule microbial communities from Medicago polymorpha collected in Santa Monica, California, United States - brown nodules | ecosystem: Host-associated > Plants > Roots > Nodule...
ATATAAAATTATCAGGAAAAAATCAAACCTTAAATATCAAGACAAATCCAACCAATACAGCCCACGAGAATCCATATATCTACAAGACAGAAAATAGTCAGAACCTACAAACTAATGAATTGAGTATTTACTGTGTTAATGAAATACACCCTCCGTTTCACAATGAGTGTCACTTTAGCCAAAAAAAATTGTTTCAAAATGAATGTCACTTTATATTTCCAATACAACTTTAATTTTTTCTTCCAACTTTACCCTCAACAAATACTCCAACTTTTCTCCCAAGCAATTTTTAATGCAACTTTAAGTTTGTCTTTTTCTTACTCCCTCCGGTCCTTTTTGTAAAAAACATTTGACTTTTTTGATTCATTGCATAATTGATGTATTTGGTCTATATTCTAGACAAGATACATTAATTACACAATGAATCTAAAAAGTCAACTTTTTCTTATAAATAGGACCGGAGGGAGTATAAAGTAAGGACAGTTTAGTAAAATTGTTATGTCTAATGATTAGTTCAGTCTATTTCTTAATCTGTGTTTCAAAACCTTAAACGACACTCATTGTGAAACAAAGGGAGTATTAAAGAAGCCCCGAGCCATTTCACACGAGTATGATGTATAATTTACAGGAGGAATGCTAGCAATACACATTTTAACACACACTTTCCAACACACACTCTTTGATTGGTTAAAATTCACATGGGTCCCACCAAATCATGTGGGTCCCATATAAATTTTGTGGGTCCCATGTGAATTTTAACCAATCAAAAGTGTGTTGCTAGCATTTCTCAATTTACAGAGTCAAAGCAGTAATTTTGTATTATGTTTTTTTGTTAGGACTATTTACATGATAAGTATCAAATACATAGAGGGAGACGAAATGTTTACCGCAAGTGATGTATCATCTCTAGTAAGATGTAGCTTATACACAACACCATATTGAAACAAGAAGAACCTTGCACTCAAAATCGTCTCAAAGATACGACCCCTCAAAGTTTGGATATGCATCTACAGAAAGAGTAATTGTCATCAGATCCTAATAGAGGAAGCATCAATATGAAGGCTATAGATGTTGATTGGGTTATTAGTATCTAGTTTTTGTTATTTATAAAATGTTTGTGACTATATCCATCAAAAAAAGGATGCACCGTTTCTTGGATATGTTTCGTAAGCACCTCTGTAACCAAGATAAAAGTATATGAGCTCAAGTATACCTTGGGTTCACACCTATAGTTATCAAAAGTCAAAATCTAAACTGGTCCATGTTGTTGAAGTTATGGGATTTTTAGGTTGAATATTATTGATAAAAACCAAGTGATTGGGACTCAAGTAGTTAATGAGCTCCACCAAAGGACAAATCGTTCGGGACAACTTGATTTGATTCCTGTGTGGAACAATTCTTGGCCAGGATTTACTTACCTCCCGGCCGAACTCCAGATCACTAGGGCCCCTTCCCCAAGGAACCGGAGGGTTAACAGAAAAAAGAGCAATGATGTATCTTGACCAGAAAATTACACAAACAATCAAGTGAAACATAAATGTTACCTGTTCTTCCAGCCACCAAGACTCCCAACTATTTTCTCCTTTCACTCCTACTCCTCCTTTGTAAAGGAGCCAACTTGTCCAATCATCAAAATCTTCCACAGTCCTGTGTAAGAATTCATCATAAACTTACACACTTGCTCACATAAAATAAGTTATAATGAATTCATCATCTCTCAAAACAATGAAAAATGGATCAAATTTACTAATGGATCGAAAATCAAATGTCAAGGCATTTGGCCAAACTAGTGTCCCCTGCACACACTTATTTTGGACTTTGAGCATCACCCCCTGTTGTCCATTTAATTTAATACCCATAAATAAACTCGCTCATAGCCTACCTTGTTCTAAAATATTGAATCACAATAGATAAAAATTAATGTTACCTTATTAAGTATATTTCTGTGTGACTGAACAACTATAATTACCGTATTTACATTATTTATAGCACCAAGTAATTAAAACACCAAGCAACTTACTTTTGCCACTCGAAACCAGAAGGGTTGAAAATGTATGGAGCAAAAAGCCAAGAAATGACAAGGAACCAACTGCTAAGAGTTAGCAAAACATATGTCACAGCACCTCCCTGTGCAAATCCATATGCAATGTAAACTATAAGAAGCAGGGCGACTTCAAGCCTGTTGCATTACACAGATATAATATCATCAATGTAACTGGATTTCTTTCAACATTAGCCAAAACGAAAATAAAAGAAATTATAAACAAACTATAATTTTGACTCACGCTTTGACGAAGTGGCTTCGAGAATATAGTCTATAATTTTCAGCAAATTTTATGTGACGGACAACGAACCCTCTACCAGTTGCTCGGTACTATGGTGAAACGTCAAACATATTAAAGGATTTTTTTAGCAGAACATAATAATAATAATAATAATAATAATAATAATAATAATAATAATAATAATAAAGTAGACATACTTTGGCACCTCCATGGAGAACAGTACGCCCAAAATAATGAGTTTTAGTTCCCAAAGAGAATGTGAAGAAGACAGAACACAACTGAAGTTGCATTGTGATGAAACTGAAAACAGCCTGCAAACATTTTCACAGAATATAGACAATATTTAAGGCCACAAAGAACAGAATATCTAGTTTGAAGATATAGGATCGGGATTAAGGAGGAAAGAAAAATGGAAGGATGGATGAAAGTATGAAATTGAATATAATTGATACATGTAGGAAAATTTTAAAATTCAGGATATGGGTACGGATAGATATATTAATTTATTAAACAAAATTTTATGTCTAAAAAGAAGCTTACATATATCCAAAACTGTTTTAACTACAAAAGTAATCCCATCTAGCACAAGAACCATTGTAGCGCAGTGGTACTGTATTTCCATTTTACTCCATGATACTAAGCTGTAAAGCGCAATTGAGTTCTTTTTTTTAATTGTTGCATTTTTTAGACTTCTTTATTATAATTGCAATTTTTAGACATTTAAATTGTTATTGGTTTGGAGAAAGCAGCAAATGGACTTATTAAACAAGCCCAGGACGCAGCTTATTAGACAACCCAAACCTCAAGTCCCCCATAAACAATATTAACAACGTACAAAAAGAGCTAGCTACCGCCTGTTAATTTTTTCTTCCTGGCCGCGTTTTCTTCCGTCATCTTCGTTTTTTTCTTCTGTCTCGTCTTTCCATGATTTCTTCATTTATTCTTCTTGTGCGCCTTCGTCCTTCCTGTAGCATCGCATTATTCTTCTCTCACCATCTTCTTTGTCAAGTTTTATTTTTTTAATGATGTGCTTACTGTGTTATGGTTTTGATGTTTGGCTGGCATTCTAGCCATATCCAAACATATTTAGGAATAATGAAGCCTTCTCAAAACTGTATTCGATATTTTTTCTTGAAAAAAAAAAGTAAATAAATAATGAATACGGATAGGATACGTATTTGGACATATCATATGCAGAGTTGTATCAAATATGGGCCAAATAGAGATACTTTAGCATGTTTTAACTATCCAGGCTTCCTGGGTAAGTAATAATGTTTTGCAATACCTTAACATTTAATATTCTTATTTTTATCTATACCTACATATAAAGGGAATACTTAGTTTTAGCGTAATACTATTTCTTCTAAGCACACCCTTCATTTAAACAATTGTATTTATAAATTTTATTCTTTTAATAATATTATTTAAATCTTTTAATTAAAGAAACCAGTTAAATCCCATTACTATATGAACAATCCCACCATAATAGTAACAATATCGGGCACTGTAAGAGGGAGCTTATTTTGATCTTAATTGCCAAAATTATTTGATTGTGGTATATGCCTGAAAAGCTATAAGTTATAACCAAATGCAGTAAAATAGATATACAATTAAGCACAATAGAAAAGCGAACAGACGGGCACGTTAGTGTCCGTCTTTCAGCCAGTATTATTACTAATAAAACAAAACCAATTAAAGTGATAAACCAATCAAGATTCGGAGATTAATAGAAAAAAAATATGGCTCTGACAACATAGACTAACCTTCAGCAATCCTAACTCAAGTATAAAACCCATTATCATTGGTACTGCAGTAAAAACACCAATCTGCACCAAAAATTGTGCATTCAAGGCTGCATCGAGTGCTGTGTTACCCAACAGTTTTGCCTTTTCTGAGACAGCTTCATCAAGACCAGAAAACGCCTGAGAGAAAGCACATCATCAAAAAAATGGTCCCAAGATCATGAAAGTCCAAAGAATATGGATTTGGAAATATCTGAATTTTTCAACAAAAATATTTTCCTTTAGAAATCATGCATGCGGCACAACTCTGGATATGACATGTAAACCCAATGGGAAAAAAAACTGGTCACCTAACTATCACGTTTCATGAAACTGACAATGTGTAAATGAGAAAAGTCCCATATTTGCAATAAGACCCCTATCATACAAGCCAGTGCATGCTTAAAGTAATACATGTTAAAAATCTTGAGCATTACTTATCAAGGGAGAAACGGAAATTAATAACACTTTCCAATGTAGTTTCAATTCATTTTCCTAAAGTTCTAGTTGAGGGCTGAACAAAAAATTGTTGGAAAAGGAAAGAATAACTACAATAACTAGGAAGATATTATACCCTTTGTAAATAAGCTACAATAAGAAAACAATAGTCCACTCAGAGTCAGAAAAAAGTCGTGAAACATAGCAGATAATCAAACAAAACTTAACAATTTACCAGATATGCTCTTCCATATAGGAATATATATACGGTGAGGACTGTCATCTGCATTGTAAGAGATTAAGAAAAGGTTAATGGACAACTAAAAATGGTCAACATCGCCACATTTTCCAAGAAAGAGAGCTTAAGAACAATACCATGGTACAAACATAATAACCAACAGTCGTGAAATAGAAAGAAAGCATTCTAAAGAAATCAAACAGTTGTCCAAGCCTGTAAATATCCCTGCTAAGCACTTGCTCTCCATTACCACCTGCTACTTTCCCTTCAAAGAGGGCAATCTGGTTTAAACCAACATCCCTTCCTTTTCCAACCTAAAGAAAGGAAAAGCAATTAACAATTGGAAAAATTACATGGAGCTTAAACAAGAAAGTATCCACGGTGTACTTGTATATTCAACCTGAATGTATTCATGGTGTGTGACGTTTCCAAGCCGCAACGTAGAGTTGAAGCCTGCACAGTGTATTTATTTCTCAATTTCACAAGATTAATCATAAAAAATTGCACAATCATGGTCCTAGACAGATGGCGAGAATAGACAAGCCCCAATCCAAGTGAATTTTATAGTACAAATTTTAGACGATGTGGTTTATAAAATGTATCGCCTGAAAATAGTATAATGATCAGTTATTTTCTATCTTACAACACATTATTGTCAGAAAGGCTTAACTAAGAACTATTTGAAAGCTGTACTAACTGCTGCCAGCTAAGCACTGCAGATTAATACTCTTGGTTACACTATTTATTCTGCTGTACAACTACCCAGCAAGGAAATATCCATAAATCAATATGGATTACAGAGACGATTCTTTACTCACCAGCATATATATCTTCACTAATATTAATAACACGTGAAGCTTTACTAATCCCTCCGCGAGTTATGTGAAATATTCTGTCAAATACATCTGGGTGCCCATAGTGCATGCGAACTCTGCAAGATTTTTTCCCAACAAACATAATGTCGGTATATATGACAATCCAAATTTTTTTTTTGAAGGAACAATCCAAATTAATAAAAGCTCTAATTAGCATTGTCTGAAAGAGTATAAAATTAAAAACGGATCAAGTTTCAAGATTAAGTAACACACGATTAAGTAACCTACAAATTAAGAAATTCAATTAAAGTCCGTATATTCAATTATCTCTTATTAAAAGCTCTCCCTCTCTCTCTCTCTCTCTCGATAATTATGTGCATTTATCCACGTGAGAATAAGGGTACAGTTGACAATATATTAATTAATGTTGTCTTGAATTTCTAAAACAAAAAATAAATAGTAATGCAAATTTTCTTACAGGACATGTGTATGTTTGAGCACCTCAACTAAACTGTATTCTCTCTTCTCTTGTTCATCTATAAATATGTTCATGTATCATCTCGAGCATCTAGATCCGGGGTCTATATATAACAGATATTATAGTTGCTAGAAAGCTAAAGACTCCATTTGAAATCATCCGGATAAAGCTCTAAAATCTTTTTAATCTAAAATTGAGACATAAGAGCAGAAACATCAACCGGGATTTGAAAGTCATAATTTTGTTATCTTTCTTTTTTTTGGGTTTCCCATATGTTCCCTCCACTGGAGGGAATTCTATTTGAGGCATGTTAGGCACTAAATATGGATACTTGTTCCATTAGGGATTTGAACCGTGGTTCGCCACTTTGTGGGAACGTAGCCCCTTCCGCTAGACCCAATCCCTGTTGGTCAAATATAATGTTATCTTTACTTATGCCGGCTTTGAATAGTCAAATATAAATTGGATTTCTGAAAATAAATCAAACACGTATTGAAATTGTTTGAGGCTTGCCGATATAGCTTTTTCCCACCAAGTGGAATTGACACAAATATTCAACCATGAAACATGTTTACTGATAGACCAGCACCATCCTAAGATTAGAAGGTGTAGTAAAAATAATAAAATAAATAAATTTATGACTTAACCAATCACTTCTATTATTGTTTAAATGCACACACCATCAGCACTCAACACAAAACACAACTTACTTCAAAGGATTTGCTAAAACGCGTTGGGCCAAGGTTACAAAGCTAGTTTCTTGATTGGACATAAACCAAGCCAAGGATGAGACACTGCAGAAGTATCAGCATGCAATACATAAGCGAATGAGGGGGAGCTAAAACCCAATAGTGTAACTTCATTTATTGAATTTATATACGGTGAATGTCATACCTTCCCGTAAAAACATGTTCCCTGACTCCAAGAATGCTCGGAGGGCGAAGGCCGTGATTCGCATGAAACTCCTCAAGAAGATTTCTCATTTTCATTGCCTCCTCGAGATAATTGTCCTGGAAAACAAAATGTATCCAATAAATATGTCTAGTAAAACTGTTTCCAGTTACTATTTCATTTACAAACATATATTTGACGGAATACGAAATATTTATTATCCATTAAATATCATTAGTCCCAAACACCTAACATAGGCTAGCGAACCAAATATTATCCAAGATCAGTAAGTGATGCCTGAGAAACTGCATTTACTAGATATATGGCCAAGTAGTCCTTCAGAGGGTTGTAAGATTCTCATTTCAAAAAGATAACAAAGCCTTCCCTAGATCTGTTATTGGGCCACCCATATTTGTCCATGCTTCAGTTTCAAACGTATGACGTGAGGACTGTGTTTGAGATGCCACATTGATGAGATATATGACCAAAGTAGTCTTTATAAGGCTTAAATAAATCTCGTCTCTTCAGATAGCTTTTAGGATTGAGTGAGAACTCAACTAAATCCAAAGATTATACAACAGGAGAAGTAATATTTGCTTATAAAAGCAAAAATAGAGAATTTGGGTGAAGTACAATAAGATATAATCTGCTAAAGAGCGTGACTGCAACATATAATGTCAACGTGACTAAATCATCTATTTTGGTCTGAATAAATAGAAGTACTGGATTCAAATAAAAGTAATAAATAGAAGTACTAGGGCAACCCGGTGCACTGAAGCTCCCGCATACGCAGGGTCCGGGAAGGGGTCCCACCATTTGGTGTATTGTACGCAGCCTTACCCTGTTTTTACACAAGAGGCTGTTTCCAGGACTTGAACCCGTGACCTTACAGTCACATGACAACAACTTTACCAGTTGTGCCAAGGTTAAATAAAAGTAGTTGTGAAAAGGTTTCAACTTTTAATTATCCATGGGCACCTCATAATTTAGTAATTTGTTCAACATCATGATTGCATAAAGCTTGAATATGTAAAAACATAACCAGATCTTACATAGTTAATTAAGCTTTTACAATTTACGGTGGAAACCCCAGCTATCACAAGATGCAACAGTGCAATATTAAAACAGATACAGAGAGAAGGCATAGCGAAACATATCCATAACATGACAGACTAGGATTGAGAAAACCTTCTCTTCCTTCATTGATAATTCTTTTTCTAGAATTTGGGGGCCCAACACAACCCCCCAAAACCAACTTGTACAGTGAGGACTACCCAAGTCTTATAAGCACTACCTAGGCCATATATCTAGTCATGTGTGTCTCTCAACACACTCCTCGAGCTCAGGACTCAATATATGAAGAGTGTAGTGATGCTGGTGGAATAACAGAGATCTCAACACCACCCCTCAAGCACAGGACTATTTGGAGCGTGGACAAATGTGGGCTCAATAACAAAGATCTTGACCTTAAAACAGATCCAGGATAAGCTTTGATGCCATCTTAAAATTTGGACATATTGCTAACTCAAACCCCCCAAAAGTGTGTTTAGGGTTATCCAAGCCTTTTAAGCATTACATAGGCCACATCTCTACTCAATGTGGAACTCTAATAATAGTTTTAATATGTTCATTGCTGCAGTACTATATAGGGATGTCAATGTGGGCCGGCCCGCCCTGTTTAGACTTGGCCCGCTAAAAACGGAGTGGGGCAGGCCAACTTGAGGAGGTTGGCTAAAATAAACACCCCGCCTCGCCAAAAGGCGGGTTGGCCCATCTAACATACAAAAGGTGGGTTCCACCAACATAACTCAGTTTATGACAAACACAACAAAATCATTTTATTCCAATTCTAATCCCACTTAAAGGAAGAAAAAAAAATTGAAGGAGCCAAATTAGCCCACCGAAATTGGCACAGAGGAGAACTGAACCTAAGACCTTGAGAGGAGCACACTGCAAGGTCTCAGGCCACCACCACTGCTAATACAAATATGTCTCCTCCAAAGATATTGACTGTTAGAAGCTTAGAACTGCCATGGTTGAAGCTTGGAGAAAACGGTTAGAGGAGAGAGAAAGAGAAAGAGGGAAAATGGAATTTGTTATATTGAATTAATCTTTAAGATAGTACAATGGGTACTTATAGATGCATTCTAAGATACATAGAATAGTTGGTATTCTTTCGTACTTAATTGAGTTAAAATTTCTAGCAAAGAATGAAACCCTACCTTCTTCTTAGTTATTTAAATGAAACACCTAGATAACTATGAACTACTAAAGTTGAGTCACTTGTTATCGACTACTGGTACAATAAAAGTATAGAAATATTTCTAATGACCCACGAGCCAGCCCTGCCAAGGCCTGCTTGTTGACAGGTTAAACAGGAATGGGCCAACTAGAGGGGTGGGCTCAAAACCTCAGCCCAGCCCGCCAGAAAAGGCTGGTTAAACCGGCCGGCACAACGCATTGGACCTGTTTTGTCACACCTGGTACTACACACACACACAACATACAGAAGGAGAATTCATGAGTGGAAATGGAAACATAATTTGATTCTAGATTGCAATTTGTAATTAGTAATATTTAAGAGGTTTGCTAGTTAACTAACTGCTGACAGTTAATAAATTAATAATTAACCGTTAGCAAACTCTGGTTATCATACTGCAATAACCAGTACTCTACAAGACATACCCCAATATCACCATTTTAAAATTAAAAAATATACAAATGAAAATACATAAATGTTGAAGAGCAGAATGAGCAAATATCCACGAGACAATGTCCTGACCTGATTCATATCAATAGTTTGAAGTGCATCACCACGGGTGAATATTATCGCGTGGTTTTGGTTCTCAGGCTTTCCTTCACCAAGCTTTGGATCCCCAGGAAGTTTGATAGAATATATTTCCTTTTGTGCAAGAAAGGCATAAAGATCCCGTCAAGGAAAAGAACACGACATTTAAGGGAAAAAAGTGTAATTGATCAACAATATTTTAATGACAACTTAGTAATCCTAAAAGCAAGAATATAATGTCCCAAAATAGCCCATGATTTCTATTTCAATAATGATTAACAAAGCATCCAATCCAAGAACAAAAGACAGCAATGCAACTTAAAATTAAAAGCAAGAAGAAAGAAAGAGTTTAGGAATTACAAGACATTTTGCTACACATACGCTAATATCAAGAAATAAATTAATAAAATACTTAAATAACTTAGACCAAAAAAAGGAATCGAGTCATCGAGGCCTAAGAGGTAAGCAAACAATCAACAATAAATCTCTTTGAATAAAAAAAGTTTTATTAAGATAATGTATCCTAATCATGTGTAGTATGCCAAAGAAATAATCATGTGAGTTAAAAAAAAAAGGTGAACACAAATATTAAAAAAAAAAGATGCATATCAGTGAGTTAGAGGTAAAAGCCGTAGAAATAATCATGTGTAGTATGCCAAAGAGAGGTTACAAACAACAAACAATAATTGTTCCACAGTGACTACTTTCACAGTTTCCTTGGACAAATGTTTAGAAACAGAAAACATGACAAAAATAAGGTCACAATTTGGTAAACAAGCGTGAAAACAAAACAAATGCAAACTGAAAATGATTTCTCAAACAAAACAGGACCAAAAGTATCTTAAATTATAACAAAAATGCATAGATACAAAGCGTGGTAAAAATTCTTTTATCTAGGATGTAAACTATCTTCAGTAATCTCAAAGGAAATCATTGTGTAGGATCATTCAAGTGTTTTCTTTTTGCAACAAGCCAGGATCATTCAAGTGTTAAACGAGTTCATGTATGTTTTGGTTTTGTATGTTCTTTGAATAGGATATTGCTGAGCTTATGTACTTTCTCTAGTATATATAGGATTCAAACTACTGTTATGTACTCTTTTAGGGGTAGTTAGCAGTCAGTTACTGAGTCTCAGGACTTCTGTATATACTATAACTTGGAGTTGATGAACTTAAAGCTCATAAGAACAATTGCACAATTCAGGGACATTTTTGTTTCTCTCTTTCATTTTCTCTCGAACAATTGCACAATTCAGGGACACTCGTTTCTCTCTTTCATTTTCTCTCAATATCAGAAATTTACATGACGGTGTGTCTGACATCGTTTCAGGGCTAATCTTCCTTCGTTAGACTTTGCCTTCCTCTTTTGGCTCCGGATCTTTTCAAGCCACGGTTACACGCGTTCGGACGCATTTTCTCTAACAGTTCCAAAGCACCGTCTGTGGTCTTTTGCTTACTGATTATGGTTGTTTTTAAATCTCAAGGACAGCCATCCACCTCCGAACCTCATCCTAAGTGTGAGCATTATCATCATTGTATGACATACTATTGATCGATATTGGAAAGTGCATGGTCGTCCTACACATCAGTCCACTGATCCTCCCCAAGTCCCCAGGCTTCTCTGACAACTACGAAGATTTTCTACGGTGGGTAGAGTATCGTCGGCTTCTCCGTATCTGCTATTTTGATTGTACAAACTGGTAATTCATTTGCTTGCATATCCAGTCAGCTTCCTGTAACCCATGGGTTCTCAATTTTGGTGCGAGTCAACACATAATTGTAATAAGTCTCTGTTCTCCTCTCGCACTACATCCGGTTACTACCTAGTACAAGTCTAAGCCAATGGTTCCGAAACACAGCCCCAAGGGGTTGGCTCTATCCAAATCCTTATATATCTGTGAGTTGCATTTGTCGTTTATGTGCATGGATATTCTTTAATTTAATTTCTGCTCTAAGTTATTCTTTGTTTGGTTTGTTATTCAGAGTCTATGCTAGCTGGCAACTCTGTTACAGTTAGTTACAACAAGGGGTGTGCCTTAACTCCTTAGGAAGTGTAGGACTAGAATCCTATATATACTGTTGTACTCTTTTCTGTTACCATTGAGGAAAATCAATTCACAGAATATTCATAGAATGAAACTTCAGATCTCTCATATTCTAAAAAAACGCAGACAAATTCATCAAATTTTAGGCATAAAAGTAGTTACCAATAGTATTAATATGCTAATCTTATAAATGGGAAAAAATTTACTGCATCACCCAAGCCAAATGAGGAGCTGCACAAGTTCAACAAATAATTTAAAGCACAAACCATGACCTATGAAGCACAAGACACCTATGATTACTCTGAAATATGTCATTTTCTCAAATTATTATTTGTGCCGGTGTTCGTGCTTTATAGACCGTGACGCAAACATATAACATAAAAAACACACAGTAACGCCACTAACAAGTGAATGCATAATAATGAGTGAAAAATGGCATTAGTAGAAGCTTTTTCTACCTGATCCTTTCCGTTTATATCGGCTTTGACAAGCTTTGAGTAAAACACCCGTGGGGCGGTTGAATCAGTTGTACTTTCATCAACATGAATAAAAGCAACTCGGAGACCCTCATTCCTGATAACCAAGACAAAAATTTGAGGTCAGTTAGAATATTTTGAAAAAATCAAACAATAACAAAGAAATTATTCTTTCTAAAAGCAGATAAAACCATGAAATAAAATTCGATAGAGATAATTCAGCAATACCGGCTTCACTTTAAAATATGTATCAGAATCACATTTTGTAATCTAAAATACCACGGATGAGATGGCTCCAACACCCTCTCAAGTTATAACAGAATTTACATCACAAACTTTTTAAAACAAACAAAGTAACAACCACAATGTTTGCAGTTAACACCACAGGATGGATACTAATAGGAAATGATTTCCTCAAAAAAAAAAGGAGTTTATCTAATGCGCTCCACTATGAAAGGTTATTGAATGTGGTTTTAGATTCCCAATAGAACTGCAACTGACTATGCAACGATTTTGGACAACTCTGTCGCAATTATGGCACATGCAAAAATATCACAATAGAAAAGATACAGCAAAATATGCAATACACTAACAAATACAAACAAGAAAAAGAAGATAGATGCCCTGAAATTTCAAATATGCAATTGATATTTTGACATTAGGTGGCATATAAAGCACACTACAAACATTAGGAAAGTAGTTATTAGTGTGAAAATAAGAGAGAGGAGAGAGAAAAAGTTATTGTACTGGTTTGTAGAAAAGTGAATTGTTACATTGATAAGAAGTAGAACCAGTTTATATATACCGTGTGCTTATCTTCAGTTAGTTACACATAGCTGGCAACAGCTGGCAAGTGCTAGAATATAAGAAAACAGAATACAAGTGAAAGCTTATAGCACTAATGATCTATTCTCACAGTAGTAATGTTTGACTATCACACATTCAAGGCTACTATCACACACATGCCCATATAAATTACATAATCATAATGTCATTCTTGAAACTAAAAGTACTAGGGAAAATATGAGCACACGATTTTGATACCTCTGCAACAACAAAGCAATATCAGCAGCTTCTGGTGCCTTTCGCTGCTTTTGTTGACCATAAATTTGGCATGACACGACATAAGTAAACTTCAAATCTGCTTGTGCTCGTGATTCACGTGATGATTCAAAACCTTGACTTGAAATGAAGTTGTTCCGAGAATAATTGTCCACTATTGATACAGCAGATGTCAGCAAATATACATGCCAAGCTTAAATGGAACAATAATAACAGAGATCACAGTGCAGCACAAATGTTTTTATTTAACTACCTCCCAGTGATCTGCTCTCCATATAGCTTTGCAGCATCAAAGCTCTCCTGTAATACATCATACCACGCACTGCAAATTCAAAGAGGAAGGAATTGAAGAAACATCAGCACAGTGTTCAGGGAAGAAACCAAAACTACTGGAAATACACTATTTACGCAACAACTTGTGTCAAGTGGAAACATAAACTCAGACAAATAGGATTTGCCAAGAATTTATAACCTGTTCTAGCCAGAGTCTGCCCTCGATAAGACACCCAAAAACGAAGTTCCAAAGAGTCGCTAGAATTTTCTTGAAGTTCTGCATCCTCAGTAGACGAACGCCTCCCAATTCTTTCAAGAAAGTTGTCCCATTCATCTGCAATATACAATTGTTCAATTTCAACCCCAAAATAGCAAGGATCGTCAGAACAAAATCCATTCCATAACGAAGATTAGCAAACAGCTATAGCTTTTCACACAGTTCCATCTTGACAGATGAATTGTCTAATGGGGAAAAGGAACACAATAGGGTAAAAAATGATGTCTCAAGACATAACGATTAATGGATAAAAAACTTAAGAGCCAAAAGTAAATACAACAAGGACAGAAACAGCCTGCATTCAATCAACATCTGAGAAATATAACATTGTATTAGTGTTCTTCTGAGTGAAGAGAGCAAAGTTCAATTCTGTGATGAATGAAATGATTGTATTGTTGATTCTTTCAGTGATAGAGTACAATATTTATATAATGCTTAAAAAAAATTAGCGGAAATTCAACTAACACTAACTGTTTCAACTGAAAGAATTATATAAATAGAGTAAAGGGGAATCAAAGAGAAAAGAAACAATACCTGGAAATATCTTTTGAAGATAGAATAGAGTAGATATTCCATCTTCATTCTCCTTTTGCAATTCAGATGTACTATAAAGCACAGTTTCACTATAGTATGGAGTGAAAACACTATAACAAATAAAACACAAGTGACAGATGTTAATATTTAGAGAGAGAGAGAGAGAGAGAGAGGGAGAGAGAGAGAGTTAACACAATAAAGTATATGCATATGCACTCATATACCTGAATGGCAATGTTTCACTGACAGGTTTTGCTGAAGGCATATCCATAAATAATGAATTTGAGAAAAACTCGAGTCTTCTTCTGGCTTCTAGATTTTTTGGAACATTAGCAGCAGAGTCCTTTACAGTAAGCAGAAGATGCAACCGCTTCACAAGCTCTTTCTACAACAAACATGAACAATTATTGTATATGTATAAACTCTAAAAATAAGGACGACCTGTATAAAAATATAGGGGACTTACAATTTCAGGATCATTAGGCCATTGTATCCTAGAAAAAAGGCGGCCCTCTTCCCTAGCCCTTGCCAAAACGTTCCATGTATCAAGATTCTCCCTGGAAATAAAAAATAAAATGAATGAAGAATATTACAAAAAAATAGTAGTCTATAAAACGGCCAAGTAATTTCACTTATGCAACCATGTACCTTAAATCTGAGGACACCAGGTCATGAGTAACAACATCATACAGCTCGTAAACAGCTTTTGCAGCACCTTTTACAAGTGCAGGATCATTTCGAGGCTGACACTGAGGAGTGAGGTGTGGTTAATATATCATTCCAAATATTATAGCAGGAATACCCTAATGATGATTTTCTACATTATTTATCAAGTTATTTCTATGTTATTGGTGGAGTATTTCTAAATTTAGATTATAAGATAAAGAAAACTACCAAAAAAAGAGAGAGATCAGAGAAAACATGAAACAGTATATATAAAATCATATTTCATAATACAAAATAGTCAACAGAAGAATTACCAGGAGTCCAGTCAATGCCGTAAGTCTAGACAAAACAAGTGGAAGCTTCTTGAGCGACAAGGTTATAACAAGTGAACCCTCTAATATACTGTTATTGATCTCTTTAAAAATTCTATCCACCCTGTCAAAGAGAATATTCACAATCTTTCATCAAGCATGCATCTGTCACTGAACCAAAATTAATGCAATGACTGATGAAATGAGCAAAACACTTCAATTTAACATTCAAAACAGATAATTGAAAGTTCCATTAAGATAATTGAAAACACTTCAATAAATAGGATTAGATCACAACACACCATTGAATCAGAGGTGTATTATTTTAACACAAAATCAGACAACGAAATTCAACAACAATTTGAATGGTTAATGCTATTCAAAAAACATTGTTAATTAGGTTTAGTACATGGTTAATGAATAAAGCAAGGTGTCAAAACTCATCATTCACATAATACAATTAACCACAATTTGAATGTTATTAACCACGACTTTTATGTGTATATTTGAACACATTATGGTTAATAAATATCATCTATATTGAAAACCTGAAAACCATATATAATTCAATTAACCATGTATATTTGAACACATTTGGCTCGGTGACAGAAGTTTAATTAGTGCTCTCTTATGTAGCGGTTTGGTTCGGTTTAGTTTGGTTGGTAAAATAAAAAGCGCAAACCAAACCGAACCATGTGGTTGAGTCAAAAAATGATCTGAATATATCCGAACCAAATGTGGTTTTTGCGGTTTTCAATTTGGGTTGATTCGTTTTGCGGTTTTTTTATTGGGTTGGTTCGGTTTTGAGCACCCCAGGCTCTGACAACATGTTTGGGTTATATTTTCTTATCATCCAACAACTCTCAATAGCTTTAAAATCTACAATCAGTAAATCCCTTGACATTCCTTAACATTGTTGATGGGTTTAATGAATATATACCCTTTGTTTATCTCAAAAAATGAAACACAAAAGTATACAAGATAGAGCAGTAAAGTTTATACCAAAGTCTTCCTTCCCTATCATCAACTAAGGAATATAATATTTTTTCGATACTGCAGTAGCACTCCTTTACTGCATAAGCCATATATTCATCCCTACAGATCCTGCTCCACAGATCTGCCTGTGTATCTTTGCAGTCCAAAGCCAAATCTACCGCCAACAGGATCTGAAAAAGAAAGATATCAAGTCAGAAAGCATATGGAGTCCCAGAAAACTAAAGCAAACTCTTTAAAATCTATTCCAAGTTATTCATATAGCACAGCAGTTCTACCTTACTGCTTAGAAGAAACAAAGGCCATTGAACTAATCTCAGACTTCCTGCATTGCTGGGAATAGAAAGTAGGTCCATTTCCCTGAATTGGTAAAAAAAAAAAACAAATAAATATTTAATAAAAAGCTATGACGGGCAACACAGGACTTTAAAACCCAAAAAGACAACAAATCATTATTTTACATTTCCTTACAGCAAAAGAAATATTAACAGACGGAAAAAGAAATGCATAGTTAAAGGAGGATAAAGCATCCTTCAACATTGAGTAAATGAAAGAAAAAATATTCAAGAGGTCAAAATATGTAAAGCCTGGTAAAAAAATATACAGCATAATCCACCAAGTCATTTTGCATAAGTTTTTGTTGCACACAGAAGTTTTGTTGACTCCTTTACAACATAAGAAAAGAAACAGAAAAGAAATTGGTTGAATAATGCAAAGCCTTCAAGCTTCAATGCACAAGATTTTTGAAACATTGTCAACCAGCAAGTTTCTTTCTACTAACCTATTGCTAATAAAATCTTCCTCACGCAGGCTTTTGATTATCTCATTCCAAAATGGAGCAAACATGGCAGCATATGCTTTTTTCATATCCTGAGAATCCTGTACCAGAATAAATACATTCATTTACCCATACTGCATGCAACATATTCCACACAAAAGAATGGTACATGAATAGGACGACAATAATGGCAAACACAGCATATTTCCACTAGGTGAGGTAGGCAAATAATTCAAAATGTCATATTATCAATCACATAACTTTGACGTGTACACAAGCAAAGATATAAGTTCCACTGACACCAGCAATTAAAATTGAAATAGTCACACTTTCAATAACTATGGTAAATATGAAATTTAAACAAAATCCACACTTTGAGTTCAGTAAACACATTACTCGCTTCAAATTCGACTGTACAATTTTATTTGACTCACAGACTATTTGAAAGTTAAATGTCAGTTTCATCACACGTGTGTTTCACAATGACACCAACTAATACCCTATTTGAGATTTCCTAAACTCAAAGTCAGCCTCCTTTCCAGTACAAACTTCTGCAAGAGGTTTCTATATGGCGGTATAATTATAAATCAACAAATTTTCAACCAAGAATAAATGTTTTTATTCTCTTTATGCTGATCACCTTGCTCAACAAAAACGAATAAATGTGAAGAAAATGTTGTCATAATGTAGAATTGCACAGAACTACAGGATCTGAACCAACTAAAACAATTGGTAATAAAAACCAAATAAGTTCAACTTGCTCAAACATATTCAATGGCATATGGAGGACTTTCGATTAGTGGGGGAAAATTACTTAACTTCAATTAATTATTTTCAAGGAAATTAATAATTATTTTACATATGAAAACAAAAACATAAATATTAAAATCATTAAATTTTAAAATAATAGATAAAAAGTATTACATATCACTCATGTCTATAATAAATATTCACATTCAAGTAGTTGTATCACGTTGTTATATTCATTAATCATCCACTAAACGTAATTATCCACATATTTGAACGGCGTTAACCACCAAAAATGTTGTCGGGTTTTATTGTCAAATGTGTGTGTCAAAATATCATTTCTGATTATATATTATAGTAAGTCTAAATTGCACAACTTAAGGTTGATTGCAGGATCACAATTATACCGATACCCCAAAAAAAATGGACGATTTCACACGCAGCTTATTATGTGTGAGCTTGAATTATCAACACGCAATTCAAAAGTTTTATCCTACTGTCACTTAAGTTACCTTCAGAAGAGACAAAAAAGTTAATTAGACTTGCAAAAGCTACTAACTGTAACCATGGCCTTGGGCAGTGAGTGTGTGCCAAGAGGCATGAGATAGAGGGTTGGGACTTGTACGATGGGTGCAAAGTCTCATTGGGTAAAAATACAATAAAAAAGGGTAGTGTGTGGAAATTTTTAAATTTGAGAGGCTGTATCGGTGCATGTGCCCCTGTAACACACATGAGTCCAACCCATGACATAACCCTCCCTCGCAGTACCAGTAAGAACAACAACAACAGTCATAATGATATTAATGATGATCACCTCAGTTGATTGTCCATTGTCCGGATTGGGAATCCTGAAAGAGCACAAACAAAATTGAATTTATCATGAAAATACACAAGATAAAAACCTAAAAGTCAACATCAAATAAATCAAACAATAAGACAATTCATCGTATATGGTCTCAACAAAATAAAAAGGGTGTAAAAATACCAGACATAGGGTATTAATCATTTTCGTAAATGGGTAGCAGAGTATAATAAATTGGAGTAATAAACACAGTAATAATTTAGGGGGAAAATTAGAAAACAAAATAATTATTGTTTTACACGAAAACATGAAACTGCCGACAATTTAATTATTTTTTAAAATTTTAAAATCACAGTCGTTTGGAAACGGATGGAGTATTCACCAAACCAAAAAGTTTTGGCTCGAAATATCTAGCAACAGGACTGCATTAAGAAAATACCATATCCTTTTTGTACCAACTTAAATGATGTCCCACCAAGCCATATAATATAAAAATTAAGAATCTACAGAAAAGTAATATAAGTACAGCTTGCCGTATAGAAATATATCAGTTCAAACAATATCCTAAACAACCCACCTTTTTGCTTGCGGAGAGACCAAATTTTTAACAAATGCCCCTGGGAAACTCTCAAAACGTTTATGCACCATTTCAATTGAACGTATCTGTTGGAAATTATTAACAAGAAGCAATTCATACACAAAATGAGACAACCATGGAAAAAACAGATCAGACACAATAACAAGGATTTCTTCAAGAAAATAAATGCGGAATTTTATTCCCTAAGCAGAGGCAGACCTCTAGAACTCTCAAAACATAAAGGGGGGAAAAGCCTTAGTTTTAAATTTTCCCTCTACCATAGCTAATGCATGATTTTGGTCCAAGAAAAAAAATAACCCTCTTTTTAAATTATTACGCTCATGTCCCTTTGTTTTATCTTTATTTAAAACTACCAAATTTTTATTTTCTAAGCAAAACATAAACAAATTGAATTGATTAAATCATTTTAATTTTTAAACCTTCTTTCAAAACTCACCAAATAAAATATTGAATTTCACTCTAAAGTAAAAGAACAAAGCTTCACCATTTCAATGAAGGACAGCACAAGAACCAAAATTTAGCTACCCAAATCATTTTTATCCTACTTAAAAAATGTATTCTCTCTCTTACCACCCTCTCCTCTTTGTCATACTTTATCAGCCATTTTTTTTAAGCCCTCCTTTTTAGGACTTATCAAACTCAAATACTTTACTTTTGATTAACAATTGAAATAAATGAAGCAACAGAGAACAGAGTCCAAAAGGTTACCACATTGGAACCAAAATACCTCGCCTAGACGAGCCCGTGCACCAATTACACCGCCGACGATTGCTGACATTACAGTATACCAGATGTGGAGATCCATGAGATAAATCTGTAGAATGTACAGGCATTAGAAAAGATTGCCAAGTATAGGTGAAAACAAGAAGAAAATTATCACCAAAACAATTATAGTTGTTAGCAGTGTGCTTAGTGTACTGTATTTTATAATTGTGAACTGTTTATTTTAAATAAAGGTAAACTCAAGATATAAAATATATGTAAAATTATATTGCGTGCATTTAACATAAGAATGAATGATGTTTAACTCAGCAACTGTTCCATTCTCCACAACCCAACATGTTATAGTGAAATCTCAATTCACATATAATATCACGTGCACTGCAGAGATAGTCCTTCGCCTTCAGTTGAAACTTGTAAGTATTGCAGCTACTGAGAGCTCCGTGTCGTATCCTCCAATTTATTGATTTTCCAGATTTCAACATATGCGGGTGTTTCATTCTCCACAACTAAATATTTTCGAGTAACTCGTTGCTTTAAAGATAATAGACTCCCTCTTAGGCAATATGTGCATGGGTGGGCTAGACAATAAATACATGGTAAGGAGTATGACGAAATGAAGGATAATCCAAAACTTAGAGGAACGAAGTTTAAGGAGAACAAAATGGTGACCTATCGTTCGACTTAATTCATGAGAATCATTATGGGGTTGTTTTGTAACTAACTCCTCCAATTTCTCTCTACTCTTTTTTTATATCTAATAATATTTGCTTACTTTCAACAGTGTGTGGTGCAGACAAATGCTGATTACCACTAACTAGCTTTAATTCATTGTATTCCTCCGTAAACATTAACAAGAAAATTGCATGAATGCATGACCAAACAACGGTTTTCTAAAATTAATGAGAAAAAAGTGGAATTGTAGAATACTCACAGCCACAACAGGAGCCCACAAGCTAACTATAGTCAAGGCATTGTTATTATCTGCAAAACCCAAATCCTAATATCAGCAACAAAGGAAACACAACTTCATAATGTATTCACACCATGAAGTAGAGGGGGGGAGGGAGAGAGAGAGAGAGAGAGTCTAGGACGGAAAAAAATAGGTGTAATTGCACTTTAGGTCCCCTTATTTTATCACTCACATAAACAATCCCCCTTTACTAAAATCAAACTTTTTGGGCCCCGATTTTCATGTTTGTTGAATTTGAAGAGAACATATCACTTTTGGGACAAAATTTCACTTTTTGGCACCACCAAAAATTACTACTTTTGGCACAAAAAATATGAATTGGGACCAAAATTGCAACAAATGTGAAAATCGAGGGGCCAAAAAGTTCGACTTTAAAAAAAGGGACTATTTTCATGAGTTGATAAAACATGGGGACAATAAGTGCAATTAACCCCAAAAAAATATTTATCTTTGAGACATAATTTGCGAATTGTTGGAAAGTTTCTCACATGTGGTTAAGGGGTTGCGTGTTTTCAGTAAATAATTAGGATGCCATGTATTGTTTTTCACATTTCCTAGTTTCCTTTGATAAAATGTAAATAGAGTAACTATATGTCATAACATCTGATAATTATGATGATTAAGGTAGCAGTATGCCTTTCAACATACAAAATATAATTCCAACAGGTAGTATAAATAAATGAAATTCATTCAACGTCTCCAATTTTCATTATTTCCTTCATTGTCTGACATGGTATCAGGAAAAATGGTAGAATATACATGGGGCTTAAAAATTGAACCATCAAACAAACATTAAATAATAACAGTGTATGCTTACTCTTTGAAATGAAATCATGCCAGGAGTACGTCAAAGATGGAAGACCCCTTATGATATTGGTAGGTTGAACGAGAGGTTTTATCTACAATATTAGAAATCAGGAATTAGATGCAAAATAACACAAAACTGTGATTTCAAAATTTATACGTACTATATCTATATGGTACTATAGATCGACAAATTTACACGCACAGAAAAGAGATAAAAAGCAACTACTTGCCTGAAGAAAGTATGCAAAAGTAAATTTGCAAGCAAGTACAATCAACCAATAGACCACATACCTGCAGAAAACAACAACAAAAATGTGAAAATGAAAAGTGAAAAACCCATGTCACAGAGTAGCACTGCTGACAACAAGGCAAATATAACCGATAAGGAAACAAACCTACGTGGATCATCGGCATTGATAGTAGTGACAATTAAACCATGCACAATTGACATGCCTCAAGGACGGTAGTTTACAAATGCAAGTTGAAATAAACATTGCCAGAAGATTTTTTTTTTCTTCAAGATAAACAGAGCGAAACAATGATGCAGTTCATAAGTTTCCTCGTTTTAGGAAAATTGTATAAAGCCTTGTTTCACTTTTGAACGTTAACTTCATTCAATCAATCACTGATTCAGTCAGTCATTAAACTCCACCATTTGTTTTATAAAAAGGTTATTATCATGCAAAAAAGCATCATTATAGAGAAAAGTATCTCGACTATATTGTGAGGGAGCTCAAAAGATATTACTGATAGATATTACTGTTAATGTGGGGAACCTCAATAAAAATAAATCAATCTTAACATTTTTATCCGTATTAAATCTAAACCATCAATTTGTACTTATTTTATTTTGGAAACTATATAGTCAAAATGTAAAACTTGCTATTCTAAAAAGATAAAAGTAAATGAAATTAATAAGACAGCCTGAGACAGTTTGAAGTTTGTGGTTTTTCTTTTTTATCATTTCAAAGTAAGAATAAAAAACAATAATATCAATTTTAAGTTAAGAACATGAATCAATGGTTTAAATTATATAAGAATAAAATATTAAGATCTGTTTCCCAATAGTGAGTTAGCTCTAAACTAACATAAAGGCTTATGATAACAATAACTAAAGTTCAGAGAAAAACTGAAACAATATTAAACTTGAAGGTGACTGTGCAAAAGACATTATGTTCAAAAGGTGGCTCTGTACAATTTCCCCTTCTAATTGCAGTCGTTCCAGGATAAATGGTTCAAGTTCAAAACAGAAAAAGAAATATAAGCGAATAGGTGTCTCATCCTATATGTGAATGAAAGATTTGCTTTTCTGCACACAACCCACCTGCAGTAGTCACTCATTTTCTCATAAAGACCACGTCCAACATAGTACCGTTCCTGAATTATTTCATTGAGAAAGCAAGTGAGTCATAACATACAAAAATAACCTGAAAATAGTCTTGTCAGGTATAATTAGAAAGAAAAAAATAACTCACTTGATATATCCACTTGAAAAACTGAAAGAATGATTGATCAGACATATCAGAAAGTTTATGACAAGCTGGAAGTTTGAGCAGCAACGCAAAGAATAGGCGTATAGCTGCATAAACGCCCAGTACAAGCAGGTAAATCCGGAAATAGAATGAATTGTCAGAGTTATTATTGTGCCTCTCCTGTAAAACCTTCCTGCAATTGTAGCATAAATGCTGTTAATACTCAGGTAGTTAAGATGTGATCCTAATTGCCAGTGTAGTCAAAATTGGCAGATTTGCCAACCTAGGAGCTGAGGTAGGGCATGAAACAGCCTTAATGACCCAGATGGCCTGCCTGACACAGTAGTTTTGATCCTTGGCCACATCAGGGTGATGTGGCTCCTTTGGTCAGTGGTCACGTTATGCTTTTCGGCCAATTTATTTAAAATGCTCAGTGGCCAACTGGTACTGATGTAATGTGCAATTTCAGCCCACTGTACCTCATAAACTTAATGACCAGGCAATCCAAGAAGAAACCCTGAGAATATGATCTGAATTAAACAGTCATACACAACTTGCAGTCTAGAAGCTAAACGCCCTTATCCTGTAATTTCATGCCATACTAATATTCTCGACTGAAGCTACTAATTTTCCCATTATATGACTTTACCATTTCCCATTGTGTGTCTCAGTTGGTATGTTATATATTTATGTTTCTAGGGTTGCCAATTTGATTTACTTGACATTGTCAAAGAACTGTTGAGGCATAATTTGTATCCAATCCATATATTGGTTGTGATTAGTCATCATATGAAATTATAAATCATTATAATTATTTTTAAATCCTTCAAAAAAATTATTTTCAAAACATCTGCATCACCTCATTGATGTGGATGCATCGCTTTACCACATCAATTTGATAAGGACCACGTCAACCCACTTTTAAGTTTAACTCGCAACAACACTGTTAATTACCTAATAAAATAGCCAAGGCAAAATCAGAAACTCACACGTAAACATATGTTACAAACGCAGAAGTCAAGCCACCCCAAAAAAACCTTATCACTAGCCTTGACACGGCCATGCCCCTTGCAGTTGTGTATGACCCAAATGTGAGTAACACATCCAAGCAACCTATTCATCATAAAAATAGTATTTTGAGGATTACTTGCAATTCACTAAAGCAAAAACAGCAGAAAACACAAATATCTTACTCTTAATGAAATTCATAATTGCAAATGATGGCCCGATGCTAAGTACTGTTTTAAAAGTGTCCAGGTTGATACGCCCCTTGTTGAAAGCAATAATTGTCAAAGCCTGTAAGAAGCAGGAGTACACATACTTTATGCAAGAATTCATCACTAATTACAGTTCAGACTTCAGTGTAAATTGATGGATGAAAAAGGTAACCTGAAACATTAATGCCAAGAAGATCCAGAGACGATGGAAACTTCGATATAAGTGAAGAAACGTTCTATGCTCAACAAAACTGCTTTTACCAGTCTGCCAATCACATGTTCAAAACACAAGCAAGAAAAATTAATTGAACAATCATTTCTGATCAAGTAAAAAAACAGTCACCGTAACCTCAACCCATAAATCACCTTGAGCCAAACTACTCTGACTCTCGAAATACAATGTTATTACCAAAAAAATCTTCAAATGAAGTGTTTCAATTCTATCAATCCATCAATGCCAATTTTTATAAGAATATATATTCTCCAAAACAAAATTGACCAGCAAGTCAAACATCAATTAAAATAAAAAAAGATTGGTGATAAGCCTTCCATAAACTACCGGTATTACAAGCTAAGGGAAGAATCTTCTGTCACCAAGTACAGAAAAAGAAAAAAAAACTAAAATTGCTCCTTTAGTAAAAATGGGGACAGAACTCGATGACCCTGTTTCATGGGCGTCAATCCTTTCCAGTTACTTGACAGTTTCAGTTGGAAAAAGACTGATAAATCAAATGAAATTAAATAAAATTAATTTAAAATACATTATATTTCATCTGTTGTTCTCTCTCCAACTGCAACAGTCCAGTAAATGAAGAGGAATTCATTCCAAGTTTGATCTACATAACTGAAGAAAAAACTATGACCCTTTATTAGAAATGGGAGTTTGAATACGAGATTAAATGTGAAAATTGCAGGCAGTGGTATTTTTTTATAGAAATTGCGGGGTAGTATGATGTGGTATGATACAAACAGAAAGGGAAGTAAAATTACCCATCAATTAACAAAACAAACGGCAATCATAATACAGACAAATTAATTTTAAATTGCTTAAAATCTTGAATACGGGACGAAAAAATTTCAAAATGGTCCATTCAAAAACACATCCATCTTTGGAAGGAGAACAACCACAAAATTATCGAATACAACCTGCTATACGCAATCGCGATGGCTTCAGAAATAACAGCGCAAGTGTAAGAAAAAAAATTGTATTAACGTCACATTCGTATAGAAAAAATGTCAAAATAACAACATAAAATTTATAAAATGAGAAAGAAAGCATCAGAACTAACCCTTTTCGATTTTTTCGGCTTACGTAAGAACGGCGATTCAGTCCTCATTGGCCAGCCTAATTCAAAACAAGCAGGCGACCTACAAATAACCACAAATTAGAATGGAAAATTGCCTACTAGTAAAAAATGTTACATGTCATGACAGCTGCTAACCAAAAGTATTCATTGAAGTCATCATAATTCCTCCATGCTGAATGTGCAGCTTTTCCATTTTTATAATGAGCTTCCTGCATTTTTTAGGAGTCAGGGCAGCACGTAAGCATGTGTACATTGAATGAAAACCAAAGATGTGAAAAATAGAGAGACAAATTTCCTGAATGTGCTTGAATTGCATAGCACTCAACAACATGCTTGCTTAATTTATATACATGGCATCTACAGTGATAGTAAATGAAAGGTGCAATTTACAAGGGAGCATTTAAGCTAGCACTACTTCCTAAGATACATTGAACTTGTTCTGCTTGCTATACAATGAATTTAAACTAATTGAGAAGTGGGGCATTAGAGAGGTCTAGGAAAGTGAAATATTAATTAGTTTTTTGTTTCCAACACTCCCCCTCAAGCTGGTGAATAGGTATTCTCCATTCCCAGCTTGGATACTATTCCTTCAAATGTTTGGCTGCACAATCCTTTAGTGAGAATGTCCACAAGTTGCCGTTGCGAAGTTACGTACGGAGTCAAGCTTTTCTTTGATAAAATGCATATCCACCTCAACGTGTTTTGTTCTCTTGGGTTATGCATAAATTGACTGACCGAACTAACAGCGAATGCAATGTCTGGTCTTGTGTGAGACAGATAGATCAATTTTCCAACCAATCGTTGATACATCTCTTCATCCACTGCTGCACATTCATCTGAATTTCCCAATTTCACACTCGAATCTATTGGAGTGCTTACAGGTTTACAAGCTAACTTTCATGTCTCCCTGAGCAAATCAGTGATATATTGTTGTATTTTTGTGGGGTTGATTTAGGCCCAACCCAATTGAATCGAGCTCAATTTTCTATCTTTGGTTCCTTCAGAGGTACCATTGCCATGGTTCTTCATCATCACTTGAGTCTCCACCGCCTTCGAGAACTGGTATGGCATCGCCTATGAGCGACAGTTTGATCCATGCGCTTCAGCTCTTGTTCCAAGTGTCTCCACCTCTCCTCCAGCTCCAACTGTGTCTGCTGATTTGCCTATTGTCATCTGTAAAGGTGAATGTTCAACCCTTAACCCCAATCATATTTATAATTTCTTGTCAAAACATTGTTTATCTCGCCCCCATTGAGCTTTTGTGTCTGCATTTTCATCTATTTCTATTCATAAGACTGTTAGCGTGGAGACAAGCCATAATTGATGAGATATACTTCGGAACTTGTTCCACTTCCTTCTGGGAATTCCGTCATTGGTTTCAGATAGGTTTTTAAAGTTAAGGTGGGCCCTGATGGATAGGTAGGTCGATTGAAAGCTCATCCAGTGGCAAAGAGGTATACTTGAGTCCATGGTCGTGATTATAGTGAAAATTATTCTCCAGTTGGGATGATGTCATATGTTCGACTATGTTTGGCTACAGCTGCCATATTAAGCATTAGCCGCTATTTCAGTTGGATTGGGATATCAAACGTGCATGCTAACATGGTGACTTGGAGGAGATTTGTAAGGAGCAACCTCCTCCTGAATTTGTTGGTTGAGGGGGTGTAATCTAGATGTAAAATGCATAAGTTTTTGTATGGCTACAAACAATCACATTGGGCATGATTTAGAAGATTTAGCGAAGTCTTGCAGCAATTTGGAATGATTCGTTTCAAGGAAGACGTTCCATTTTTACTAAATGTTTGTCATCAGATAAATATATCTACTTCGTGATTTATGTGATGACATTCTGATGGCTATGAGGGTATCGAGCCATTTAAAGACCACCTATTTCATAACTTTCAGACTAATGACTTGGGTCCTCTTCGATATTTTCATGGGATTGAGGTAGCCCAATCGAAGTTCGGTAATCCTATCTCTGAAAGGAAGTATGCTCTTGATATTTTTGGAGACAAGCCTTGTAGATTGCAAACCAATCAACGTTTCAGTGGGTCCTAATGAAAGCTTCTTCCTAATCAGGGGACCTCTATCCTAATCCAGACAGATACAAAAGACTTGTGGGAAAATAGAATAATCTCACGATGACTAGACCAGACATCCTTTACCATTCAGTGCAGTAAGTCAGTTCCTCGATTCCCCTTGCGATAGCCATTGGAATGCAGATGTTTGAATTCATAGTTGGGTATTAAGGTGTTGATTGGGCAAGAGATGTGCGTGATAGGCAGGCCAGTCAGGCTTTGCGTATTGTATCATAACCATGTGGTGCCTTGTAATTTTTTAAATTTAGCTGTTTTCCTCGATTCAAAATATCATAAAGCTGTCTGTTCCATGTCACATACATGCTTTCTTGAGCAAGAGTATGCTTTTTAGGATGTATCTTCTATATGCTAATATGGGTTTTCAGGTCCCGTAATGTTACAGTGCAACTAATTGAGTTAGTTAACCAACTTTAACTATATATATATAGAGAGAGAGAGAGAGATGAAGTGCACTCGTAGTACTCAGATTGCTAACAATCTCGTAAACCTTGTCGTTGTATTTATACTCAATTCTTAGAAAGGTGTCATTTAAGAGGTAAGTGATATTCTTTGTGGAATGCTTGTAAACCTTCTCTCCAGATGTATCTTCAATTCTTTGAAAGGTGTCATTCACAAGGTAAGTAGTTTTTTTGAAGGTATGAAGCACTCTTTTCTGAACTAACATTATCAATACTATTTCGATTTAATCAACAATATTTCTAACATAAGTTATATTCATATATAGATTCATATTTTGAACAATCAGTAATTATATAATTAAATTGAAGTCAATATCACATTCCTAAAACTCAACTCAAGTCAAATTGATTATCGAAATAGATTATTGATTGCTACGACTTACAATACAATGCACTAGTAGCAACACCTATTTATATTACCGATCAGGGTGATAGGGTCAAGTACTAGTATAGTATTATAGTATAACTATTAAAAACCCAACCTCATCAATCTACTAAAATCATGATAAGACTCTTGAACCTAAGATTTTCACAGCCACTGGATCCAGTAATCGTTTTGTTTTAGCTCTCACTTAACTAGGTGTTGCTTCAGGTTGTGGCATTTTACCCATCACAAAAGGTGAATAATATGTGACTGATGTATGCACTCATATAAACAAAAAAATGTGAAACCAATTAAAAGAATATTCACGCATAACAAAAATCAAGTATATGACTGCATTGTACTGAGGATCAATAAAGCAACTCACATCCGCTAGCGTTTCATATATGGGACAAATTACTTTCTCAAGGAACTTTGCAGAACCATTTTCAGTTAAGCAGCTTGCTGCAGCTTCAGCTTCTCCTCGATCCAAAATAGCATCCAGTTCTTTTGCCATCTAAATAACCCAATAAGGAAAAAAAACTATATAAATAGTGACTTAATGTTTGCAGAACCTTTATCCATAATACTATGATGACTGGATCCAACCCAGACTATAAGCTTCATACGTGTCAAATATTTAATATTATGAAAAGGGACATAACCTAAGTAACATTCAAAGCACAAAACCACATAGTACTTTCTTTGTTCTATCAACTGAAAAAGAAAGTAACAAATGTTTTTTAAAAAAATTCAGTTACAATTTTTGTGTCTAACATTTTGAATTTAAAGTATACAAACAGCTACAAGATACCAGCAAAATGTATTTGACAGTTAAAATAAAATCTGACCAGAACAATCCAAATATTAAGATGCAAGTTAATCTTCAAAACAGGCAGGTTAATATTAAGATGCTTTCCTTATGCGAGTGTACTGGTACCCTAAGCAATTAGAGGCTAATACTTTTCCATGCTCAATACTAGTGAAATATAAAAATCTATAGTCATTTTATATCTGTTCCAATTGAATGACACAGGTGACTAAATTCCGGCTATTAATCGCTAAGGCTATTTTAAACCCCCATCCAAACAGAGGGAACGGGAGTTATCTCTGTATAGTGTATACTTAAGGCAAGACAGCCATTTTATGAAAGGAAAAAAAGTGTATCTCTGGAGTCTGGACCATTTTGATTTATAGCGTTTCTGAAAGCAAAATTGAGTAATCTAAACACAAAGCCTCCCCCAACCAAACAAAAAATGTATTGAATCCCTGTAAAATGGTACGTGTAGAATAAATAATGAGGTATAAAAGTTAATCTCAATTATTTGAAGAAAGAACGCTAAAAAAGGCAAACATAACCCAAAAGTCAAAGAGCACCATAAAAGACTTACATGGTGAAATATATAGCAAATGCACTCAGGGAGAAATCGGACATTTGCAGCTTCACCCCAAATAAGAAAATACAAAGAAACCAAAATGAGCTTCCTATCACGGTTAATTGCCTCGAAACTGCAGGGAACAAAAACCCTATCAAGCAAACTCAGAGAAAACTAGTTGAAAGCAAGAGACGGTTCAAGTAATGACCTATTCCATGCAACACGAATTCGCAAATATCTGCACCACTTGATATAGTTATCTAGCACCTTCTTGAAAACTTCATTGATTGTTTTCTCATCAATTTTCTGCATATTCCATCAGACATAACAGAAAAGCCACAAAATTAATTTTCTTTCAAAAAGCATAAATCAAGTGGGATATGTAATATGTGGGTCAACGTTGTAACAGGTAACAACGTGGCCACAGGCAGGTAAGGCACAGAGGGCAGTTCAGTTAGGAATATGATAAAAAGAAAAGATACACAGGTATGGAAGTAATAATAATTCAGTTCAGGAAACTTTGAGAGGAAGTTAACCTGTAAAAGAGCTAGCTTACTGGCAGTCATTGTCCGATTTTCCTGTTCTTTATCATTTCTGTCTTTTCTAGGTTAAATTCCCATTTTCTGCTAGAGAAAAGGAGGTTTCCTATCCTACCAGTCTTTGATATAATATAATTTTTAAGTTACTGCATTCATGTACTGATCACAGATATAGTTAGATTAGCTGTGTTAAAAAAAATAACATTCTACAAACCCGTTTTCACTCTTAAGACATACAAAAGTGAGCTTTTAAAGAAGAGCTCAAAGGGTGAACAAACCTCTTTGCATATAACAAACACCTACCAAATGGGCGACAAAATTTCACACCTTTTAGTAATTTCCAACTTCAGAGTAAAACTAAAACTCTTCTATGCATCATAAAACAAACAATTTAAATGTATGAAGCTCCCTCTGATCCTATCAACAAATTTAACCTTCTCTTCAGAAAACAAAATAGCTATAAGCAAGCATAACACTAGTCGTGCACTCTTGCTAATACATTGAAAATCAAATCCTTGCACAAACAATCAAAGGAATCAATGAATATAAAGATGCAGAAAATTTGCAAATCTATTTAAGATGTACAACATTGAAGAACAAAATTCTATCCCTAGAAAGCCAATTTCTAGATCACTACTTTCTACTTGAACAAAAAAATGGTATTGAACTCTTACATAATTTCACGCATAAGTTTTAAAACAACCCTCGCAGAAAACCAGAAAGTATGATATTAACATATATTCAAAATAATCGAAAATTCTGTGAAGACAGAAAATCAAGGAACATAGCACGCTTACAAACTTGAAAGATAAATAGCAGATCATGAAGCTGCAATTAATTAGAAACTTAAAACTGACTCACCGGATCAGCTTCAGCAGGTATGCCAAGTCGCGACTGCGTATTTGCTATTATCAGAACAACATTTTCACGCTGGTTCCTTACATTATCTTTCTGCATAAAAGAAAACTAAGATTACCAATGACAGATATTAAACATGGTTGGAACCAAAACATCTACACCTATAAGACTCATACTTCAAGGATAATCTACACCTATATATATATCCTAACAGTAAGATAGGTCTGTAATGCTAAACATCAAACCAAAAAGAACCTTAGAACCTTCCTTGATGTAACAAATTACAAGATACAAGATAGAAGTATAACTAGGGGAACTAGAAAAAAGGGGAGACAATCTCCATCATAATGGTAACAAAGCAATTACAATAAGAACTACAGGGGATACTTAAAAAATGGGTGGACCTAAAATCTGTCCATTCCTAAAAATCAGAAAATTGTGAAAACTAGAAATATAGTAGTCTGAAAATAGATGCTCTTTATCAATGGAGAAGAATTTGACATCATTGAAGCAGGTGGAAGTTGTTGTTTTAGTAATACAAAATGCCCTTGCATTGTTCCTTGTTAGTAGTAAATGGTGACATATTGTTAATATTTGGAACCACATCAATCTTGATAATAAAAATTAAAGAGATGAACCCAGCAGGAACCTCTGAAGAGAGGTTTAATTACCAGCAGATTAACCATGGTATACAGTAACAATGGAAAAATTTATAACCATTACAAACCTGAAAACCAAACACGAATTCCAAAAGATCGAACATGTCTGCATCCCGTTTTCCAGATACTTTAAATCCAGCAGGAAGTCTAGGAAATTGTTCAGTATATCTGATTGAAGAAATTGCCCCTTTAACCTGAGATTATGAATAAACCTCACAAGTCAAAGAAACTACCATGCATAGCACGTAAATCCACGATGACATTACAGAAACCATGCAAACAAACATAAATGGATCTTTCAATGTTTGTAACTTCACCTTTTAAGTGATTATCAAAAACAAAAACATATCAAAGAAAGGTCACTGAAAAAGAAAGAGGGGGGAGGAGATACCACAAGTATTCTGAAGGATTCAACTTACTTCTGGGAAAATTCTGATAGGATTGGTTAATGATGGCGCTTCTAGCGGAACAATATTGTAAGGCGTCAATTCTCCGGATAATGTCGCACTTGACTTTTTTAGTTTTCTTAACTAATAAAACATATAAGACAGATGAAAAGTTATTTGCACAATCAGTTTGTTAAAGTAAGTATTATTAGAAGTTTGCCGAGTTCATGTAATAAAACTTTCAAGAGTCGAATAACGACAACAGATAGTCAAAAGAATTTTTATTTCTCAATGTCAACTATTAACCCGAAAAACTGAGTGGCTAAAAATTTCAAAACACATACCAATTCCTTAACAAGAATAAATTTAATTGTTAAAGTTTAAAACACTATCTTGAACAATTGAAAACCGGACTGCAGACTATGAATAATCAGCAAAGTTAATTTGCTTAATGACGAACATCTTAAAATTATGTAAAGGAGTACCTCCTCCGCTATGAGACCACCAACTCCACTGGGATCTGCATCCTTGCTAAGTGCCTCCATGACCTCCACTAAGGCACGTAATGTGGAAATTATCTTTTTCATTTCGGAGGATCGGAGTTCTAACCTAGAAGAACAAATCAATAAACAAAAATTAGACCATAGTAAAACATAATCTAGATAAGATATTCCAATAGTTATATTCAACATAAAATGGAAATATAAATGAGAGTCTTTCTTCGTTTTTAAGACAACAAACAATGATTTCACTACCTTGCACATCATGATAGCATATTAAAATTAACATATATAAGGTACGGAAAGTAAATGGACAGTTCATCTTCCAGCTTCAGAAACATGTATCAGTATTAGCTTATCATTTTGCAAATAAACATATGTTTATGTATTGCGCCTTCAACGCGGTGATTTATTAGTCACAAGACACTTACTACGTTGTAATTACCTGTGCGGAAAATGAAAGGCTAAAAGCTGACCTCATATCAACTTTAGCGACCAGGGAGGAAAATTAATATTTCAAGAACTTATTAAGGAAGCTATCAAGCAAAGGCTTTCATATTTATTTTCACTTTGTGATAAATTTTGATCAACATACATAGACCAAACATTGAATTTTCATGAACATGCAAAAGCATATCCTATGAAACAAGTTGATAATTTTAACCATGCAGAAAAACAACTCAGAGTTGTAATTTAAAATATGCATCAACATTTTAATAACGGATAAAAGAATAAATAACCACTTAGAATTTGGGTTTGGACCTAACTCAAACTGTGAGGTTTGCTCGAGTCGAGGCTAATAAGGACTGCTTTAGCCATATCTCTAGTCTATGTGGGATCTGGACACACTCCTCACATCTGGAACTAGAATTCACGAGCATGGGCAACTGTTATCTTAATCAAATAATAACAACACATCATCATGCCTAGGACGCAACATTTTAGTTTGTACCTTTACTGGTGGGCCAAAAAAAACACATTTATCATAGGTTATAATATCATCCTAGGTTTGAGTCTAAGTCGTCCCCAACAAACTGGCTTAAATGGTGAGGATTGCCTACCCTTTATAAGCTTTTTTTTTAGTCCATTTCTCTAGTAGGATCACAACAACCTTCTAATTTCACTCAAGAAATAAATTACGTCATTGGAAACTTTAATTAGCTAAAAATTCATAAGTTGGACATACTCTCCCAGTGTAGAGCTAAAAATTCCAGACTCTTGCATTCTCTGTTCTTCTCTCTGAATGTCATCAACTCTATGTTGTTGCTTGTACCGTTGATAAAACTCCCACAGGTTTTCAATATCATGATTGCGATCAATTCGAACCCCTCCCTCTTTAGCAAGTTTTTGCTATAGAATTCAGTTAAATTAAAATCGTTAGCAGGTGAGCTGTTAAGCCCTTAAAATTCACATGAAAAAAATAAATAAATAATCAAATCACAGAAAAGATTTCCTAAACCTTCGGCAATGTAATCCTAAAAACTCGCTACAATTACCTTAATAACAGACATTAAACCGGTCTTGAATTGAAGAACTCCTCTACCATCACTTTTGGGATCGAGATTTTGAGCCATACTGTATGCCTGCTCACACACTGAAGGTCGAAAGTATAAGTTCGTATTCATACAAATAGAACAAACAAACACTGTGAACTTACTCACAGTTGACACATACTAAATGTATTATACAAGCATGCAATCAAATTATGATACCTTGAGATTTCTAAGGCATAAATTTAGCTATGAGTGATATCTATAGCAATTTAAATACACAAATTGAACAAAAATTCCAAACGCATATCACTGCAACACTGTATAGATCTAATATTCAAAAACAACTTCATCAACTACTGCATTTGTTACGCAGAGATAAATTTCGGAAATGAATTATGAATTCAAAGCTTACAGATCCTTGCGACGTTGGGATCCTCCGATTGAATATCATCTGCAGCTTGTAGAATCAAATCAACGTTCGTCGTTTGAGCGAGCGACGGCGGAACAGCGCCGGCGATTCCACTGGCGTGTCTAGCATGTCCTTGACCGGCATTTCTCAGCTGCTCCCTTTTCAACGTCGCTCGAACGAGCTTCTCCCAGTTATCGCGCGGCGGAGGCCGAACCATGGCGCCGGAACGAATCGGGAGACCTAGAAGCGCGTGGTTTTCACGAAGACGGTTACAGTTCTGTGGTGATGTGTGCGATGAGTGTGAGTGCGGTTTTGAATTAGAAGAAAAAGTCTCGTTGTTAGAGTCTTAAGGACTAAGGAGTAAGATTCTCTGAAGAAGAAACGCGGATCGATGGTAATGCCAAAGGTAATAGCAGATTGTAGTCGTGTTTTTATGCTAGCTTTTTTCTTTCGCTTTTGCCTTTGTCCTTTTTAGACAACAAAATTAAAAGAAATGGAAAGATGGAATTGAACGATACTTCAGTTATCTCTTTTGAACACGATCGCGTGTTTTTTTATTTTAAATTTCATTTTTTAAATAATAAATAAATGTAATATAGGAATTAAATTGAGATTTTTTGTTTAACTAAACTTTTTAACTTTGATATTATTTTTTTATTTCTTTTTGTGGAAAATTATATAGATGGTTTTATTTAAAAATAATAATATATCAACTTTATAGAGAGAGCACGGTGATTTTATGTATAAATTATAAAAGGAAAAAAGAAAGTGTTTAACACACTCGAATGAAAAATAAAAAAGATTGGTTTTTAAACAAAAATATAATGTGAGCAGTGAATAAAATGTTTAAAAAAAACACAAACGCTACTTGACGTAGCTTTTGAGAAACAAAAAACAAATTGACAAAGCATTTGAGGAAAAGTTATAAACTAATGAAAAAAACTTATCGTTAGCCACGTCTTATTATTTTAAGCAAGTTTGTAAGCTATTTCAATAAGTTTTTTTTAAAAGAAACCAGAAAAATACAAATTTATATCATTTTTGTTATATTTGTTTTTTTTTAAAGGATTTTTGTTATATTTGTTTGATATCGCTGAAAAAAATAAATATATTTTGTTATACTATGAAGATGCAAAATATTCATTATCTATACATATAATTTTAATCAAAATTTAATAAAAAAATACGTTTATAATTTATACGCATCAACGCAATAAAAAGAAAAGGCATGTATAAACAGAATGTCCGTCTAAGCGCTAGCAATCATAACGTATTTTACATGATATTTTTTTTTTGTCAAGTAGTCTAGTGGTTAAAGCTCACACAATTAAACTGTGGAGAAGTGGAGTGTCCGGGGTCGTGAGCCTAACTCAGTTGATGGGGATATTGCATATTATATACAGGGGTTGGGGTTCGAACCGCGCACACTTCACTTCTCCACAATTTAATTGTGTAAGCTCTAACCATTATGATACTTGACCAAAAAATATATATATCATGTAAAATACGTTATGATTGCTAGCGTTCAGACAAGCATTATGTTTATGTTTGTCTTCTCTTTTTATTGTGTTGATGTGTATAAATTATGAATGTGATTTTTATTAAATTTTGATTAAAATTATATGTATAGATAATGGATATTTTGCATTTTCATAGTGTAACAAAATATATTTATTTTTTTCAGCGATGTCAACAAATATAACAAAAATGATATAAATTTGTATTTTTCTGAAGGTTTAAATATGTAAAAGGTCCCTGTAATTTAGCGCAATTTTTGTTTTCGTCCCTGTAAAAAAATTTGTTCTAAAACAACCCTTGTATTGTCGTAACCTTTTGGAAATCGTCCCTGCCGTCAGGTTCCGTCAATAAAAACGTTTTGGTGGCTAATGGAGGCACACATGGCAGGTTATGAGTTGGCAAAAGCTGTTGAGGTGGCATGAGAGATGATAAGTAATGTTAATACAAGGACTAAAACCAAAAACGCAAATTTACATAGGGATGAAATTTAAAAACGTAAACATCAAATTTTGAATTTCAAAAACCAAACTTTCCATCTTCTTCCTCTAACTGTTCTTTGTTTCTTCTATCCCCCGAAACTTTCCCCAATCTCCCATAGCTTGCGCCCTTGAACAAAAAACTCATTTCATTCAACAATGTCTTCTCATTTCATTTCTCAATCATCATCAGAATGGGTTGCATATAGGTGAGCGAAAAAAATTACGAGGATTGTCGTGTGAATTCGATTGTCATGTGGATTGGGTTGCCATCCTTACGTTTTATGTGGGCCATTTACTCTAATTTGGTTTGGTTATATTTCAGCAGGTCATGAAAACACGGTAAGAGTTATTCACTCTTTCTTTCTGTCTCTACAGGATCCTTACGTTCCAAGCCCATCCCTCGCATTTGATAGTAGTACGTATAGAGACTAAACTAGTTACAATGAAGCAGGGGAGAATTTACACCAGAGAATAGAGACATCAACTAGACACAGATTATTCATTTCCATATGTTCACCACGGGCGCGTAGTCGATGCTAGTTGATGCAAATAATTCATTTCGTGTACAAGCTGCTAGTCCAGTAATTGATATACAAGAGGAAGGAATGTTACGATTTTGCTTGTCGCACTAAAGAATAAAAAATTCCATGCACTGCATAAACATGGAAGTTTTTATATTTTCAGATTAACCAGTAGGAAGAATCCTATCAGATAAGTAATCAATAGCTATGGACCAATGTATTGCTATTAAGTAACTCTATCCTCCAATTCACATGACAACCCAATTCACATTACAATCCTCATAATTTTTTTGCACCCACATATAGGCAACTCGTTTGATGGTGATTGATAAATGGAATGTGAAGACATTATTGAAGAAAATGGGTTTTTGGTTCAAGGACGCAAGCTATGGGAGATTGAGGAAAGTTTCAGAGGAACAAGAAACAAAGAACAGTTAGAGGAAGAAGATAGAAAGTTTGGTTTTTAAAATTCAAAATTTGATGTTTACGTTTTTTAATTTCATCCCTATGTAAATTTGTCTTTTTGGTTTTAGTCCTTGTATTAACACTACCTATCATCTCTCATGCCACCTCGGTAACTTTTGCCAACTCAAAACCTGTTGTGCGTGCCTCCGTTAGCCACCAAAGTGTTTTTGTTGACGGAACCTGACGACAGGGACGATTTCCAAAAGGTTACGAAAATACAAGGGTTGTTTTAGAACAAAAAAACTTTCAGGGACAAAACCAAAAATGCACTAAATTACATGGACCTTTTACATATTTAAGCCTTTTCTGAAAGATGTCAATAAAATAACATTATCATGGTCAAATTTGTTTAATAGTATAATTAGAAGTGAAAAAGTCTTTGTATATAGTATAAATATATACATGAGGCAATGCCCACTGATATTGATGTATGGATGATTAAACCATCTATACTATAACAAAATAAAGAGAAATTTATACCAGTTATACAAAAAATCTACTAAAAAAAGGTCATTTTCAAACGGTTTTCGGACGAAATTTACGAACATTTTCCACGGGTTTCGGGCGGAATTATGTTTTCAGACAGAATTTTGACAGACAGGGCATTGTCCGAAAAACTTGCGTCACAGATAATAGTTTCGTCCCAAATTTCATCCGAAATATATTTCAGACAAATTTCGCATGGTTTTCACGCGAACTCTAAAATTTAAGTTTGTGGGATAATGGACTGAAATTCAAAGGAATTTCGAACGAAAGTAGGCTTAATTTCCTACGGAATTCAGTTAAAACTTCATACGATTTTCAGGCATATTTAAGTTAAATTTTCCCACAATTTTCAGACGGAATTAAGCTAACCATTATATCAACGATAACTTTTAAATTTCAATGTTGAACACTTTTGAAACAAAATTATGAGCTTATTTGCGAGAGTATTGCCTCAAAACTAATAATTTAATTTGCTTTAAATTCAAATTTGTAAAATTTATATTTAACAATACATACTAGATTCAAATAAAAATAAATAATAATTTAAGAGTAAACAAATGCTCATCGTTTGAAACAAAATTATACAAACTAGATTCATATACGTGATCAATGTTCTAGCGCAGTATATCACAAAATAACATTATTAAATTGTTCATTAGTCAATACTCAAAAGTAAAGTAACATAAATTTGAGTAATACTTTGTTCAAAAGATGACGTGCTCGAACACGAGACAAACAAACACACGCTCAAGTGCACCAGCAGGGACACTCATTTTGCAGATTTAGAGCGTTATTGTTTTTATTATTATCTACCATTCTTTTTTCTCTGTTCCTCCTCATACGGTGTCATCTTTTTCACAAGGTTGAGGCTCCAAACATACTCGAACTACAAGCATTACTGACAAACAGAACAAAACGATGTAAATAGCTAAGCATTATAGGATAAGAAAAAACTAGAAAAACAACTAGGCTTTATGCACAATGAAGACAATACAACTACGTTTAGGCTCTTTGCAGATCCTTCAATATATTAAGTGTACAAGTCCTTCAGTAACTATGTTTAGGCTTTGTTCATGTTATCTGTATTTCTATTACACGAGCTTAAAGAACTCTCCCTATGCGAATCCCAACACCAATACTTTGGCTTGAAACCATGCTTATACAAAACCACAATGCTTTCAAGTAGCAATATTAAAATCTGAAGAAAAAAAATCATAACAGGCTCAATCTAAAAAATTAATACGAACATTTCTATCAAGCATCAACCAAATAAACCACAGAGTTCAAGTGAGATACTAACTTATCTGTTCAAAACAACACCAATCAAAAAATTCTAAAAAATGTTCTACAAAAGGCTTAATTAGCAATGATTTATTGACCATAATTATAGATATAACCGCATAAGTTAAAAGTACCAACAACATCCAAAGTTGAAAGAAAAATGCACACCTTAAAACATGTAATATAATAAATTATCTTGCTACATAGAAGGGGTAGCTCAATGCTGACATCTACGTAGCAGACATCCTTTAAAAAAACAAAGAAGTAAACCTCGTATTTAAGTTGTAGGTGTGTGCAAGTGTCTGACTCGTGTCCGTGTATGATACTCATTAGACGTCGAGACATGTGTCTATGTCTTTGTGTTGGTTTTGTGCATGTGTGTGTATGTCATTGTTTTATAAATGTCAACAAGATTGTGTCTAGTCCATGTACAATTATAAGTAAAAAGGAAAACACTCAATATATCATGAAAATGCATGCAGTAACCAGAACACACACACTTCAGGAAGATTCATGTATCTTTCTATACAGAGTAATGCAATAAAGTAACACAATCGTTGATTTGAAATAATGAAGTCATTAAATTGAAATTCATAATCTTAGCATACTGTCATATTTTACTACCGTAAGAAGTTCGAACAATGTTATTGGGATAAGTGCAGACAATGTCATGCAACAACAATGCTATATCAAACGAATTTCTATTCATGAACTGAATCGTGAAGCACATGTTATGGTCATATAAAAATCCAAAACCAATTTACTTTGATGTTCTGGTCAAATAACTATATATTGTTACTCGTTAATTTTGACAACTATTAGTATCATGGTGTAGCAGATAATAAACTTATTTAAACTATATGGATTTACAACTGATAATTTTCAAAGTAACTCTTTTGTTTGTACATATCTAGAGAAAAATAAAAGAATGCAAACAACTAAATATAAAAAATCCAAAACTTAAACTAGTTTTATATAAATCAAATCAACATAAATCACTGGCAGGTATATGAGTGATGGCTCGCTAGCAGGTTTACGGTTAATATCATTCAAACATGAAACATCGTTTAAGCAAATTTATCATAAAACACTTTATAGTACAATTGCAAAATCAGTAGAAAACAACTCTTATCAGCAGTATTTCAATGTAACAAGTTACCCAACAATGAATCTTTCTAACACGCAGAACCTTGAAGATCCTTTCCTTCATTTTTAGACAATCCAGTCAATCTAAGATTAAATTAGAAAATACGTGTACTAAAATCAAAGATTAAGCTTTAAGGCCAAACGTGTTAAAAAAACACTCGTTGTTTAGTCTAGAAAATTTGTCGCAACTTATTCATTTATGGGAAATAAGGAAGTCTCTTCCCATAAACCCATTTTGCCGGAGAACATGGGTAAACCGTAGACGGTAATTTTTTATATAAGAGACAATAACAGTGTCCCTGCCTTGTGTAAACCCCTGTGCAAAACAAACACACTACCACAACAATATGAGCGCTTCCTATCTTTTAATCAATCGTTTTTTTAAAGACAAAGTTACATTAAAGCCTTTACGTCGAGCACATATATTACATAGGAAACACCAATCCAACAATAAAAAGCGATACACAGCCAACATATCTCTAACAAAAATTGGCATAACACCAATGTACACCAAAATGACAAGAAATGGACACCCTTAACTAACTAGATGACATTAATTCTTGCAATTTCATGATGACATGTGATTCATATTGTTGCATCGGCATATCAGTTGCTCCTCTTATAGACTTAAAGACTTCGTAATTTGATAAATACACATAAGTTATTGTCTAATATCAGTATCAATAAGTTAGTAGAAAACGTATCAATCACATATTAGACAATGTCAATCAGAAAGATACTCACAAAGCTACTGTAATCGCATCTTTACGAGAACTTCTCATCTCGTTCCTCTAACTTATATTATATTCCATGATTTAATAAGTTATTATAACCAATCAACAAACAACTAACTTAAATATACACTTCAAACCTATCTAGGTTCTGGTAACAACAAAATAAGCAAACCTTAAGACACGCAAGAGTGTAGATCGCAAGACCACTCAAACTGGAAGACAACATAGTCGCCGCCGATTGTTCGTAGCTTCGTTTTCCTTTCTTCACTGTTGAATTCGAATACGGATTCAAATAAACCTAAACACAAAATGGAAACAATGGTAAAAAAAAATGAGAACATAAATACCCGCATTTGATTTCATAGATGAGAACACAGAAAAACGATTTTGGATTTGAATAACAAAATAAATGACCCATATTTAGAGAATACAAAAACTACCAGATTTAATGAACATGAACAAACATGATGAGGAGAGGAACAAACCTGATAAGATGAGAACAATAACAATGAGATTCGATTTCAGGATCTGGAACAACACTATGAGAAGAACAGAAATAGAAACAACACGGTGGGAACCGAAAGTATGGAACTTCGCTAATGAGATTCGATTTCATTCATGATAAGTTTCAATTTCATTATGATTGATTTTGATTTCAATGAAAAATGAGGAAAGGGGGAAATTTTGTTGTTGTGTTTAGGATCAGTGTTCTTTTTGGATTCAAGTGAAAAGAGGGAAAAAAATGGAAGGGGGTAATATTAGAGTTTAATTTTGATGAAAAGATGCAGAGAGAAATTCATTGAAGAGGGAAATTTTTGGCTTTCAGTATTTATGAAAATACCAAACAAAATTTTTTAGTTGACCTTCTCAAATGAATCCGTTCTTCAAGCTTTGTAGTAAGGGTGTTCGTGGTGTGATTTGGTTTGATTTTGAGTTTAAAAGTCATCTGAACCGCAACATAAAAAAGCATGCGGTTTGGTTTAGTTTGGTTGGCTTTTTAAATGAAAACCTAACCAAACCAACCTAATGTGGTTTTAGATTGGTTCGATTGTTACGGTTTTTTGCAAGACAATACAAATTTTTGTTTTCAATGTTAAAGTTAAGCTAAAAGTTAAAAACTACTTATTTTCAACAATATTTCAGATTTGATCTAACATTACAATTTTATTTTCATTCTCCCATCAACATAGAACAAATTCAAAACATGGACAAAAAAACAATTCTCTTCGGTCAGAAATGCAAAAGTCTATGATTTTATCATTCTCTTAAAGTTCACATTGAGTTTCTATACAGGATATATCTAGCATAAACTTATATGCAAAAGTGCAAGTATAATTAAATTAAAACACATAAATACAATTTTAAAATCAAAAGCATAGAAAAAATTTCACAGGAGAAACAATAAGTCTTAGTAAAAAAAGAAGAAGAGAAAAACATGTCATTCTATAAATTTTTCTCATTGAATTTTTGGGAGTATTACGTTTGTGACCTAAGTTTAATTGGTGTTTATCTTATGTTGTGGTTTGGTTCGGTTGCTAAAATAAAAACCGCAAACCGAACCAAACCATGCAGTTGAGTAAAAATATGGTCTGAATACATTCGAACAAAATGCGGTTTTTGCGATTTTTGTTTTGGATTGGTTCAGTTTGCGATTTTTCTATTGAGTTGATTCGGTTTTGAACGCCTCTAATTTGTAGGTTTAATAATAATAAAATAAAAATATTGGTCGTATGAAATTCGTTTCAATATTTCACACGGTTTTGGGACGGATTTGTTTTCATAACGAAATTCGTGGGAAAAATCTTGTTTGACAAGTTTTAAAAACTTCACACGAGTTTCGGACGGATTTGAGATAAAAAAAATCTCCTTTAAAACTGTCTCAAATCTGTCTGAAAAATTAAAACGAAATATTATTCGTCTGAAAACACTATTTTTTTAGTACTACATTAGCAAAATGAAAATGAATATAAAAATTAATGTGAAAATAAGAACATGCACACTAATATATAAGATCATGTCCATACTACAACTGTACACATCAATACATAATGACCTTGAAGCGATAAATGAGCGATTAATTTTCATTTTCTATGGCACATGAAATAAAGGGAAAGATGATAACTGGTGGTAAAGAAACGTCGTGAAATGAGCAATTACCGAATATTAAATATTTTTCCACTTCAACAGTTATGTGAATAACATTGAATAAGTGTTATTTGTAAGCTTTGTAAATTTGACGTAAACCCCACAAGTTGTTTTAAGGATTACTTCAAAACTATAACAATTGTAACCCAAAAACCTTCGATGGTCATTGCGATCAAATAAACAAATTTTGAGTCACGAAATTGGTCATAACTATTTTGTTAAGATATTGCAAGACTACGAAAACAATTACCAAGTAGTGGAGTATAATGAATTCGAAATACTAATCGTCTATTAATTATAGATTTTATCAAAGTAATGTTGTGTTTTATTGATTCCAAATTTACGCCATGCATACCCCCTTTTTTACTTTCTCCATACAATCAAATTGCGAAGTCGAAATTAAACAGTCTATATGAAAACGAATTTTATATTATTACATGATGATAATTTAACACACTTGTTAACCTATCCATCGTATAAATATTGCACAACCATTCAACCCACAAAAGATTGCAACGTGGAACATAACCGTCAAGTCCATATTGAAAGTTTAGGGTGTGTTTGTTTCAAGTATTAAATTTACAATCCTGAAACACTATTCTTAGGAATCTTAATCCATTTTAATCCTATTAAAGTGTTTGATAATTAATTTAGTTTCTCAGAAATATTTTTAAATATATTTAATTTATAATTTAAAACAAAAAAATAAAAGAGTTAAAATAGTGTGAGAGTGAGAAGTTATGGGTGGTTACCTCTTATTTCCATAGGAATAAAAGATGCCCATAGTTTGACATGAGAATAAAAAGTGGAAAAGTCACGTGTAAATTTTATTTATCGGAATAAAATGTACATAAGCATAATTTATGAAAACTTAAATAAAAAATGGGAATCGAGGATTCCCAATGTCATACTCCTAGGAATAAATATGCAATCCATCAAACAAACACTCCCTAAGTTTTTAGTTAAATGTAAGACCAAAATTCATACATCGTTTTAAAATGTGAAGAAAATCATTAATACTTTTGTCAAATTTTCTACACACAATCAAGTGTCAAACCGTAGCAATGATTTATGTAAAATAGCTCTCTCATTTTGCATCGCAGCGGTGCTAATGATTCATGGACAATTAAATATGCCATAAAGTTTTTTTTTGAAAGAAATATGTCATAGAGTTGTTTAACCATCAATTTTACATCAACTCTTACAAAATTTCACTATTTGTATTTGAAAAGAAGGAAAAAAACGCACAAATGCATAAAAAGTACAAGTCAATTTACATATTTCTTGTTGTAACTTATATACAAGTTTTTGAGTATTTTATCTTTTAATTCATAATCAAAACAAATAAGTATCCATTCTTTCCACATTCAAGAGAATCAAATATAAGTTTCAATGACATAGATATCAACATAAATTTAATATTTATACAAAAGCTTAGTGCAACAATAATAATTTTTTATTTTCATATAAACAATATCATTTGATAACTTTCCTTCAAAAAATTTAAAAGTGTTAATTTGCAATTTGAAACATGCATATAGATTTCAATTTTTAACCAAATGTACTGGAATAAAAGTATAATACAGTACATATTTTCTATTTTATTTTGTTTAAGTTTCAAGTAACCAAATCATATGACCCTGGTAGTTGTTTGAAGGGTCTTTTGTCCAGGTTCCACAAAAATAAAAATAAACAATATAACATCGATAGAAAGTAATGCGCGAAATATAAAACGATATGCATTATTGGTTCATGAACATATTTACTACATTTCATATTTCAATTTTGAGCCTTATTAATCATTTATAGAATTCACAAACAACACACATTCAAAATTACATATGATGAAGTGATATTGTTTTTTGAGGAAATGATAAGGTGATATTGTTGAAATCCTAAAAATAACTTGCTATAGCTATTTAATATTATTGACATTGACAAATTTACGGTACTGAAATCACACTCCAGTATTAATCTTTCAATTCAATCAAGTTTCTTCAATTTGATTGTTCATGTTTGGCATAACCAATGAATATTAAAAACATTACCATTAAGATTCAATTCAAATAATACACATATATATTGAAATGTTTTAATTTACTATAACAAATATTTAAATTACAAGTTTCAATTTTTATTTAATTATTTAGTTTATTTTAAAATAAATAATACCAAAACTTACATTTTTCATTCAAACATCGAGTTGAGTATAAAAAACAATCTAATCGTCGTTCTTTTTCGTTGTAAACCTAAGTTTATGTGAATTTTCACTAATCCATCAAAGCTTTTGCCTAGATATTACAAACATTGTGTTAATTCGAAATTTAGGGATTTGAGATTCAATTTAGGGATATTGATTTTCGATTGAAGGACCAAAGTGACTATTTTAATTTTATACTTTCACTTTAGTTCATATGACACCTCATACACCTTGTGAACACAAAATATTTACCAACTCATCATTGAACATAAATTTTTAACGTCAGATACTAAACTGATAAAGAAAGTGCACATTCAAAGATTATTTTGTATTTAATATTGAGTCAAAGACTTTTTTAACGATGAGATACAAAGTCAGAGATTAAAATAATCATTTGCTCAATAAATAAATGTGTTAAGCGACGGGTGTGATAGTACTCACACAACGAATATTTTAAGAAAAATGTTAACAAGTGCCCTAAGGGCATTGTTTAAGCATATAAAAGTAGCCATTTTTGCATTAAAAATTGTACGGTTATGACTTTAACAAATGTTTGACTTGTATTTTCAAGACATAATTTCCTTTGGTGGGTTTTTTAAACAATGTCCTTAGGGCACTTGTTAACAAGACCCATATTTTAATCGTGATTGACTAATTTAATTAAAAGATTGTACCAAGACTAATTTCGAATTTCAATATATTCATGAATGATTGTGATTGCTGGTTACCGTCAAAATAATTAGGAGAATGCTAACCATTGACCAATGGTATTGATTAAACATTTAGGGTATGTTTGTTTTAAAGGAAAGAAAGTGATGAGGTGAGAAAAGCGATGGAAAGAGTGATTTTCCTTAGTTTGGAACTCTCCAAAAAGATTAAGGAAAGAAAGAATATATGTGGGACCATGTTGGAAATTTTTCCACCCACATGTGGAGGGAAAGCTTGAGAAACACAGGTGTTGTGTTTAAAATATCAAAAATACCCCAACTTTTATTTATTTTTTATTCATTTTACTATGTCTTTTTTTATTTATTTTTTCAATTCATGCCTAACTTATTTTTATTTTTGTTAGTATATACAAATGTTTTATGTCATTTTATTTTTCACTGAATTATAGACAATTGTTTATATATACTAATATATTATTTTTATTTAAGAGTATTTATGTCAATTATCAAATGCAGGTCTTTCTTTCCTCTAACTTTCTATTCCACTTTCTCTTGTACCAAATAACCAAAACAATCATCTCACTTTCTACTCTTTTTCTTTCCTTAGACAATCTTTCCTTTCACTTTCTTTTTGGATCCAAACAAAGCCTTATCAGCTTGTTTGGAACAAGAGAAGAAGGTGAGAGAAAGATATGGACGAGAGAAGTTGCAGAGAAATGCTTTGTTTCTTCAGTTTGGAGCATGAGAGAAATTGAGACGACAAATTAAATGGGTTGGGATCCACACCTTTTTGCATCTCCACAAACTAGCGAAGAAACACGAGAGAGAAGAAAAATATCACTGTTTTTTCATTTTTATCCTTTTGTTTTAAATTTATGCGGTGCCTCAACATATTACCTAATACATGAGTGTTTTTCTTTTTTGTTGGTCAAGTGCAAGTGCAAGTGCAAGTTTTGTTTTAATTGTTGATCAAAACGAATCAATGCTTACATAAGCACTACTTATTATCATTTCAAATAGTAAAGTTGAATTAAAACAAAAAAAAAACGAATATTTACTTACAGAAAAAAAAAGTCAAATTGAATATGTATGAGAATATGAAATAATAATAACAAAAACTACTATATGAATTATTTTGCACAAAAAGGTACTTTAAATGGTATGTATTAATTATTTACTAAAATAATAATTAAATGAATTATGTAAATTATAACTAAAGTAAAAACTAAGTTATGTTAAAATAAAAAATCAATCAATTTTAAATGTAAGGATACTTTTGTCTTTTTAAAATCTAAACACACTTCTTTCTCTTCTATTTCTCTCATCTTTCTCTTATATCAAACAACCCATCAAATCTACTTTATATCTCATCTATTTCTTTCTTTTCACACTCCCTCTTACCTATTTCTCTCTTCTCACTTTCTTCTCACAACCAAACACACTCTAAGTAAGTTTTTATGAAAAAGTTATACAATTATTATTTGATAAAAAAAACATTTTATAGACAAATTTTTTATGGGTAGTGTTAACTTGTGCCCTTAGGGCACATGATAAGAAACCTAAAAGAAGAATCATTCTCTAAAATTTTGTGTATTTAAATGATTAAAAAGTTAAATATTGAATACAATGCACACATTTCAATATGTTTTTTTTCTATATTTGAATCATTAACTTGTGCCTTGAGGGCACAAGTTAACATTTCTCATTTTTTATCTGTAAATTTCTTAACTATAGTGAGCCCGGGTATGCTCCATTTACTTTAGCTCCATTTACCCCATTTACCTTTATGGATGTGTGACATGTGGCAAAACAATATCCAATAGTTGAAATTAAAAAAACAAAAATAAAGAATCACACATGTGATTATTACCAATCTTTTATATCCTTCTCCCTAACCGACCCTATGTGGCTGCCAAACAATTGCTCCATCTCTGATCTCCCAAAACCCATTTCCTAACTATTTAATTTCCACACAAATGCAAATGCAATGAATTAAAGGAAACCAAAGACTGATTTTGAAAACTACTCTTTTAACGATTCTCAAACTCAACCCGATTTGTTTCTCATTAACAACAAAACTCTGTTGTTCAATAAGTGACGGGCTGATTTCTGATGTCAGCACTGGACTGATTAGTGATGACGGATGTGGTACAAAAAGATCCGTTTATGAAACCGGTAATTGAACAACAGCGAGCGACGTTGAGAGCAAGAGATGTGGTATGCGGAGATGGAGTAATTGGCGGCGGCGACGGATGGTTACAAGTTTTTTTTGTGGGGGGGTGGGGTTTGAACGAGATGTTAATTGAAGATGAAAATAAACAATGCTAATCTAGAGATTTTGTTTTATAACTTACATTTACCTTTTTAATTTCAGCTATTGGATATTATTTTGCCACATATCACACATCCATAAAGGTAAATACGGTAAATGAAGTTAGGGTAAATGGAGCATACCCGATCTCACTGTTAGCAACAGTACCTTTGAGGGCATGGTTGTTAAGACCCAAATAATTATTATCCAAAAACTATCTATTTTGCCGTGCTGTCTTATCCAGCCAGACACAAATCAAAACTTTTTGCAAACGTCACAACAGTGATCAGACCAAACTGTGAAGTGAACCTATGCGGCTATGCGTCATAGCATACAGCCTTTCTGTCGTAAAACGTGCAAACCAAGAAACCAATCTCTGAACTCACAACTCCAAACACAATAAATAAATATTTACTACGACGTATCAACATTTTTATATTCAACTTGTGAAGCTATATTCAACATTCTTGTACCAAAATCAGAAAAAGGTTATATTCAACACTTTCTCTAACCTAGGGTTTTCCTTTTCATTCTTCCAATCAGAACATTGTGATAGAAGAAGAACAGTGCAATGGGTCGCAATCAACAAGTACAAGTGTGTAGTTCTTGCACTCACAACTGTAGATTCTTTGATCACTTTCTACGACCAACATCAACCTCGCCAAACTCTTTCTACAAGCTTATGTATTATCCAAGCGATTTCAAAATTTTGGTATTTCAACATTTTACTTTCCTTTTCATTTCTAACTTGCCCAGTCTTGATTTCACTTCATTGTACAGTACATGCCACCACTTTATTTTGATTTAATGGCGAAATATGCAAAGAAGTACCTTTTTATTTAGCTCTAATGTAAAGTTCCATTCAAATGGTTGCAACATGCAACCAAAATGTTAAGTGCATACTTGTTACAGATCTTGTAAAAGATGCAAAGTAAAATCATGGTGGTTCACTGTGATTTTCACAAACCTACCTTGACACCAAACTGTTCACATGGTTTGATTATGTTGATATTGCATTTTTTTATTGCTGTGATTCAAGCGAATATTTATTTTGTTAAGGTTAAATTCATTCATTTTATTTTTGCCGTGTTTTGCTTCATGTTTGTGAAATGTGAATCTGTTTTTGTCTTTGCATTGACCATGAATTATGATGCTGCATATTTTTAACATTTTTTTTTTAAACTGCAGGATCTTCCTCCTAAGTTAAACCCTACCATGTCATTGTTGGTTGGTCAGAAAATCAATCTCGAGGATTCAACCTCAACCGGTAAGAGATGGCCTGTAATAGTATCAAAAGTTGATGGTTCTTTTGCTTTTAAGGAAGGATGGGATGTTTTCTCATCGGCTCACAAGCTTGAAAAAGGAGATTTGCTTGTATTCAACTGCATTAACAAGTATATCTTTGATGTCAAGATCTATGACAAGTCTATGTGTGAAAGGATTGATTTTTCTGAAAAAAGAAATAGGAAAAGGAGAAGTAGATGCAGCAGTGGCTCACTTTATGTAGGAGGAACACCAAATAGCGTAGAAGTTGTTTCAGAAAATGGTAATGTGGATAGAAGGGTCAAATCTTTGCGCACAGTAGAAGACATATGTTACATAAGAAACCATGTAGATCTAAATGAGGCATCCGTTTTTAACAACGATCCTATGTTTGAAGAAGTGTTGGGCTCGGGGGATACGTCATACGCTTCTAAATTTGGATTGTTGGAAAGAAAAGATTTTTGGAGTCAAGTTCAAGATAGCCAAGTCACTGAGAGTTTAGGTACCATAATTTATACAATAACTTTGTTTTTGTATTGTAATGGGATAAGATAAATATTTCCTAACTTGGTTGTTTCACATGCTTGTAGAGTTTCAGGCATTATGGTTTATTTCTTGTAATACGTGTGATGATTTCCTACAGTTGGTTTTTTATTATTTTTCATGACATCTCATTTATAGGAGATCAAGCGGAGATATTCAAAGGAAAACATGTTTCATGGGCATTTGAACTTGAAACTTCATCTGAACTTGAAACTTCTGGAAGAAACAAAGAGGGTGAATCCATTACGTCCAATAAGGAAATTAAAGAGCGCCTGTTTGCTGAAGGCTTAGGTACTTCATTTAACAGAATAGCTTCTTGTTCATTTTGTTGATGGATCATCATTTTGTTAATTATTTCATTACATTGGCTCATTTTTAGGAAGTGATCCGGCGGATGAAGAGAGGTGCAAAGAGATCAGAAATCTCCTAAATCCTCAAATTCACATTGGTGCGTCTTTTCAGTTTATATATGTTTATCCACAGAGCCACTTGATTCTCTTGAAGTAATCAATTGACCATTATGATTTCATGTAAAATGAAGGAAGTGCCTATGAAAATGACTCCCAAAATTCACAGCTTCAATGATAAATTGCATGCAGCATATGTTTACTTTTATGTTTCTCGCTACCATTGTTCGTGGCTGCATCCATTTGTCTGCATTTATATTACAGGATTCTGTTTCACGGGTGAATATGTTCAATTGCAGAGCAGCCAAAGGTTGTTAAGGGAGAGTTGAATCGAGATAATAACGAGAACAGATCAATTATTTCCAATGGAGAAGTTCAGGAGTGCCAGCTTGGCGTGAGCTTAGGTACTAACAGAATAACAATAACTTTGATTTTGTTTTGTAAAGGGATTAGATAAATATTTCACAACTTTGTTTGTTTCAAACACTTGTAGAGCTTCGGCTTTATTTCTTGTATTACGTGTGAAGATTTCCTAAAATTGGTATTTTATTATTTTCATCACATTGGCTCATTTTTAGGAAGTGATCAGGCGGCGATATCCCAAGTAAATCATGACTCAGTTGCATTTGAACTTGAAAGTTTTCGAAAAAATAATTTTCTTGGCGAATCAGAAAAAAACACATATGACAAGACTTCTACTTTGAAACTTGAAGAAAATAAAGAGGGCAGATCCATCATGTTCAAAAAGGAAGTTCAAGAGTGCCAGTTTTCTGACGGCTTCGGTATAACAATTCACAAAATAGCTTCTTGTTCTTTTTGTTAATGACTCATATATATTTTGTGCAACTTGGTTTGTTTCACACACTAATATAGGGCTCTAGGCTTCTTGGTTTATTTTCCTATAATTTGTTATGATTTCCTTCAGGGGCGATGTCTGAAGAGTTGCTCAATGAGATGACAAATGATCTAGATGCCCAAATGCACATTGGTGAGGCTTTTGAGTTTATATATATATATATTTCAGTTTTAGTGGAGCCACTTGATTCCCCTGAAGTAATCAATAAATTATCATGATTTCAGATGGAATAAATCAAGTGCATATGAACATGACTCCCAAAATGAGCAGTGTCAGTGATAAATTGAATGAACCAGGTATTTCTTATATGTTTCTCACTGTCATTGTTTGTGGCTGCTTGCATTTATCCACATTAGATTACTGGATTCTGTCTCATGGATAACTCTGTTCGATTGTAGAGTTGCCAAAGCCAAATGTTATTAAGGGAGAGTTTAATCAAGATATTAAAAGTCACTTTGAAACTGCAGCCACTATCTCCTTTGAGGTGCTCACTCATAATGACTATGAAATTAACCGTCCCTATTTGAGTTTGTTTATACATTATTATATAGTTTATAAAATTAATTGATTTTGCCTCACAAACTGGGTTTTTGGTAGCAAGATTATGGCTGCAAATGCGTAGAGCTAGTTCAATGATTTTTGAATGATTGTTATTTTCCATCTGATCAAATGCTAAGTTGCTAACATGTTTTGCATATTGATATTATGGTTTTCAGAACACCAAACAGAGGCTCAATGAAATGTCCAATCTCTCAGATGACCAAAGTCACCTTGGTGCGCCTTTTTGGTCCACATATTTTTTTTTTGTCAGAGGAGCCTCTTGATTCACCCGAAGTAATCACTTCAGTTATAATTTCAGGTGAAAAGAAGAAAATGCCAATGGAAATGACTCCCAATTTGTTCATTTGCAATGAAAAATTGAATGCAACAGGTATTTTTCTCTGTGTTTATCATTATTATTACATGTGGCTTCATGCAATTGTATGCACTTACATTAACCTGTTTGATTGCAGGGCCGCCAGAGGTTATTATTAAGAAAGAGTATAGTGAAGATGAAACTGTGACCTGTGTGGTGCTTGCTGATAACAATTATCTTGTATGAAATTAACATACCTATCTGCGCTTGTGTTATATACATTGTTATTGTTTTGTAGTTTATTTATGCTATTAATTGGTTTTGCCTTATAAACTGGGATTGTAGGAGCAGGGTTTATGGTTGTATCTTGCCCAGCACTTTATTTTGTTTTTCCTTTCTATTTTGAAAGCTTGTCATTCTCCATCTTGATTGAATGCTAAAATTTATCACTACTCATTTAGGTTGGAATTTGAAACGACCCGTGGTTGCTCATTCTTCTTTCTATATCCGTTTTGACCATTTGAACTTGCATGTACTGCAGAAATTGTCAGAATGCTTGCCGCTATCTCGCCCTGGATTACGATCAAAGAGGATGGTGGTGATACTTAAGGATGCACTGGAGAGATTGTGGCCGGTCCTTTGCCTTGAACAAACTTTGTTGACAAGTGGATGGTCAGACTTTCGAATAGCAAATAATATTAATTCAGGTGATGCGTGTGATTTTCGGGTTGAGGACAAGTCTAAATGTATTGTTGCTGTAGATATTCACCACAAGTGATGTTAGTAGAGTCATGTGCTGCGATGTTTAGGCGTTCTTTTGCTACCTCTCTGCCCTGTGTACTATAATAGTTTTGTATCAACGAAAACCTGAGTACTGTTCTTAAATTATATTACCCTTGTTATTATCCTATCATTATTTTGGTTTTGTTTTTCAATTGAAGATCATTTTTCATGTCAACATCCACAGATTTCCTCGTGGTGCTTGTCTGCCATTGAATAGAGACAATTATAAGATGTTACTTTTTACTTGGTCTCTATTTTTGTGTTTTTGAAATATTTTAACATAATTCAGAACATTAACATTATTTTTTACAAGTGTTTTATCCATTGAATAAACAACATTATTTTATACATTGTGGTAATTATATTTTTGGGTGATAAGTCTTTGAACTGTTTTTAGAGATCAAATGAGCTGCCATTATAAGCCTATAATAACTAGCAACAACTTGGAGGCACACAGCATAACCACAATGTTCACTACAACATAATTAAATATACAAAACCACCATAACTAGCAATTTATCTTTTGTCTGCATAGGTCTTATAACTAGTAGCCTATACATTTAGCAGCAAAAATCTACAAGCAAGAAGATCTTACCAATACCCTAAAAGTCAAAAATTGACAACCAAACCAACCACAACATTTCAAATGATTTCCACTATTGAGTTTGAGTCAACACCTGTTGTTGCAGTGGCCGACACTTGGTTATGCTCCTTGATCATCCTTCTCCTCATTTTCCCCAACCAATTTATGATGCTTGCAGCATAGTCAAAAAGACTAAGAGCAACATAAAGACCAATACCAGCAACAATACCATTTGCTATGGAATAAGTTAGAGGCATTAAAATCATTATAGCAAAAGCAGGAACTGCTTCCTTTATATTAGTCCAATCAATATCCTTCACTACTTTCATCATCATTACCCCAACCATCACTAGTGAAGGACCTATAGCCCATGGAGGAACACTTGACAACAATGGAGTGAAAAACAATGACAAAAAGAAAAACAACCCAATGATCACAGCCGTTAATCCTGTCCTACCACCCTCTCTCATCCCAGCTGATGATTCCACAAATGTTGCAGTTGTTGTAACACCTAATGCTGATCCTACAATAGTACCAGCTGCATCAACAATATATGCCATATATTCACCTTCGAAATTTCCTTTTTCATCCACAAACTCACCAATCTCAGCCATAGTATACATTATACCAGTCATAGCAATTACATCAACATAAAACAAAGTAGCCAAAGCCTCCCAAACTTCTCTTTTATTAAAATCATCAAAGCTAAAAACCCATGCAGTTGATTCAATCTTATGAAAATCAACAATTTGCTTGAAATAATTAAAATTCCCATCACCAAGTGGTGTATCAGGAAAATAAGTAACCTCAGTGTGTCTAAACCAAGACACAAATGTCACAAAAAGAATACCATAAATCATACTACCTTTAATATTCTTCATTAAACCATAGCTTGTGATAAGAAAACCAAAAGCTCCAAGCCAGAATTTTGGGCTTTGTAACTTACCACCCAAACAAGCCCCAGTTTCCGGGTCGATACTTTTACAGGCCGTCATCGTAACCAAATTAGCCGGATCAGGCCCAATAAGCCCAACACCTTGGTTTACTTGAAGGCCCACAAAAGCAATAAAAAGCCCAATACCAGCAGCACAAGCAAGCCTAACAGACCTTGGTATAAGCTTAGCAAGTTTACCTCTTAAACCAAAAGCAGAAGCTAAAAGAAAAGCACAACCTTCAACCAAAACAATAGCCATTGAAGTTTGATACGAGATTGAGCCACTTCCATGATAACCAACAAGGTTAAAAGCTAAATAAGCATTAGGCCCCATACCTGGAGCAAGACCTAAAGGAAGGTTAGCTAAAAATCCCATTGCAACAGAAGAAACCATAGCAGTTACAGAAGTTGCAACCACCAAGTCATTTTTTGTTTTGGCTAGACAAGCTTCATAGCCAGCATTAGGCTTCAGTGTACAATCTGGTGTTGCTGGAGGCGAACAGTCTGCAACGGAGCAGGTTCCGCCTGAGGCGGTTAGGATGGTTGCGTTGACAGTTATGATGTAAGCCATGGTTAGAAAAGTGGCGGTTGCGGCACGTAGTTCTTTAGTGAAACATGTTTTTCTTTGTTGTAACTTGAAGTAGGTTTCTATGAAACTGTTTGTAACAGCTTCATTTATGGTTTTCTCCATTCGTGTCCATGGTTTTTTTAGTCTTGAAAATACACCACATACTTTTCCTCCTCCCATATTATTAATTATGTGGAGTGATGAGAATGAGAAATAACTTAGAAATATGATAAGGTATTTGGTAAATGAAGGAGAAGAAGGAATGAAGTAATATCGAAGATGTTTTTTTATGTGTAGAATAGAGAAAAATGGAAATAGTGGGAGTAAGTGAATATACTAAGAAGAAAGAAGAGAGTGGAATTGGAAGGTTTGAAAATGAAAAAGGTTGGTGAATATGCCTTGCCTACCTCACTACATGGCCACTTATTTATATGGTTTTGTTCTGTTGTTACACTCAGAGAGAGAGAGAGAGAGATCACCAACTAGCACTAGTACTTGCTTTTGTATTAATTAAATAAAAAAAAAATATTTATTATTTAACTTTAAGTAGCAGTCAAAGTTTTCTAGAGTGCTATTTTTTCACATTCTTTGTTCGTTGATTCTGGTCTGATATGGTGTAATGTTTATTTATTTTTTCTTCTTATTTGACCACGTTGTTGTTATTATCTTTTAGTTTTTTTTTTTTTTAGAGTTCTTTTAGTTTCTTTTATGATCCTGGATGATCACTACTAAAAAAACAAAAATTAATGAGAAATTTTATTTTTTCCGTCACTAATTTCCCTTGCTAATTTTGTTTTTTTCAGTAGTGGATATCCATGCTTATTTGGCTATATGAAAATAATGTTTATCGTTTATTACATTGACCACTCCTATTCTTGTTAGCATGTAATGTTAATTTGTTTGTGTGGAAATCAAACATTCGATTTTAACATGATTATTCTGTACAAATAATACACTTAGAGCATATTCTACAATGGTTGATTTTAAAAGAACTCATCATTTTGAATTTCATACACTATTAACGGGCAGTCCCACAATGCCCACATAATACATATACATTTTTTGTATTTTTTATATTTCTACTCAATGTTGTTTCAAACAAAAATATTAATTGATTAATTTTGATGTTATCATATCTTATTTATGATATTTAAGCAATTTTTATGCTACCTATTTTGTTTCGTCAAGTTCCTCCAATGACACTTTTATTAGAGATGTTGTTTGGATTAGTTTTTTTTTATCAAGTGTTTGGACCAGTTTTTTTTGACAAGAAGTGTTTGGACTAGTTATTAATATGCATTATCGACTAATAATGTATTCATCAATAATTGATATATGTCACATGCAAGATCACGATAAATACATGGTTGTGAAAGCATGATTGAAAACATGATGCAATCAGTTTTTAAGTTTAAAATTTTGATTAATTTTAAAAAAATTGATTAATTTGTTTAGGGTCTTGTTATCTCGCGTCTTAAGGACACCAATTAACGAATATAAAATTAGAAGTTTACCAAAGAAAACAAAAAATATTTTACTTTAAAAGGTTGAATAAAATTGAATGTACAACTTTTATGACAATTATTTCTATTTAAAATTCCTTAAAATGTATCTCAAAGACACGTGTTAACATTATCCATTTGTTTATGATTTATTTCTTTTTGAAGGGGACTTGTTTATGATTTATTGTTACTAAATAATGTACCCATGTGATGTACAAGTGAGTCGTACAAGGGAACAATAATATTTGTCTCGTACGATGATCCTTATTTTTGAAGTTTTTTTTATATATATTTTATAATTTTGAGATGGTAAAAGTTCATTAACAAATTAATTAATGATAGTAAAAAAAGAAAGAAAATGTAAAATGAAAACAATAGTAAATGACCAATAAAGATTTGATTGCAAAGAATCCTAACAACAATTCTATCTGGTCTATAAATATTACAGTATAATAATATAATAGTGCTGTCCTTCAAAAAAATAATAGTTTAGTGCTGTGTATGGTACACAATAAAAATTTAAAATGAATATCACATAATTTTTTAAAGCAAGAAATATGACAGAATATTCATTACAAAGCAGTAAGCCAAGGCAAGACAACAAATTAGCTTGAAAAATCCAAAATCAAAATCTATAAGAGATCAAATAATATTTCTTTTTCGCAGTCCGCGTGTGGAAATCTTGTGTGTGTATATATCTTTAAACTTATTTTAAAAATTGTGAAGCAAATTGAAACTTTTATTTGAATAATAAAATATGATTATGCTTCTTGACCAAAAAACAAAAATATAATTATGCTTATCCAAAAAAATCTTTGATTTTCAAACAATAATTACCTAAAAAAATCCATATATATATTAACGTTTTTTTAAGGAATATATTAACGTTATTTTTCAACAAAAAACAGAGGTTAATCTTGATTCACTTTAACTACATTTATAACGGTTTCCAATTTTCATAAAAAATTATGGAGAAGATCAATTTTGTAAAATATGCATCTAGGATAAAGTTATTAAAGGGTGTAACACTACTCAAGTGTTACTATCTTTCTGAAAGCACTATTTGAAATGACTAGGACTGCAAATGAGTTAAGCTAATCATGGGCACTTAAACTTAAGTTTAGCTTGACAAATTCATTCTCTAACTAAAAAAGAAGTTTTAATAACTTTGCAGTGAGGTCTGATGCAGTTTTAATATATTGTAAATCTTTTACCACATACAATATCATTTTGTTTATAAAATTTAATGAGTTTTTTTGTCGGTGGATCTAAATCGAGGGTTTTAGTCGCCTTATTTTTGAGCCGACTCCAGTTTGAATTTAATTATAAATAATGTCAACAACATACTCTCTAACACACTATCTTTTATTGGTAGTCACCCTTCTTGACTACCTTTCTAGCTCTTCTCCAAATAAGAATCACATGAAAAGGCCAACACTAATTTGACATACGATAATATGAAAGATTTGGGAAGCGATGTACGAGATCATCATTTCCTCAAAGTCTCCGGTGGTGGAACAAATATAGATGAGATTTAATTAACATCTTGGAGGTGGTTTATTACTAGGGGAGGGGGTAGGGTCAAGTACCCCTAATACTTATTCTGGACTATTGGGTTGAATGCTACCTGTACTTCTCTCATTGTTATCTAATAAATTTTACTTTTGATGTTCTAAAGAAAATAGTGGTGATAATTCATGAGTCTCACAAATTTTATGTGGGATACACAGATTGTATGTTGTTGGTAAAATAGGCAAGCAGATGCTTCAAATGTTATTCACTCTTTATCGTTAGTTTATTAGTAGAATAGTCTCCTTCATAACGTTGTTCACTCCTTCTCCTTAAAAAAAAAGTTATTCACTCCAGTAGTGTAACAATAGTAGAAATCTATATAGATTTGTTTTTTAAAGAAGCCAAAAGATAAATTTATTAAAAAAAACTTTTACGCACAAGATGTGCCTAAAAGAGAAAATAACAAATACAAAGTAGCAAGTCGTATTGCAAAAAATGGAACTAAAAACCAAACCACCATTACACAGTATTCAACCACAAGAATGAAAATAAAAAAAATAAAAGTGATCTAGTTTATTAACCACCATCAAGAATGAAGCTTGATGGGCGGTGAAAATACTCAACCAGCGAAGAACCTAATGCCAAACATTCTTATAAATGTCACACTCCAATAACAAAGAACCCGCAGGATCTATTCAAGATAAGTTAACGTTTAGTATCAGTATGTAAGGCTTTCACTTAAGTATGCCTAAACAAAAGTATGTTTCATCAAAAAAATATTATGTAAGCCTTTCAATTCAATAATTTAATTAATTAACTCATATCATAAGCATCGACTTGTTTGTTTAATTAAACAAATAATTTAACCAATCAAGCTTATAGTTCACGAGTAACTTAGTTTACTCACACCATGATAATCTTGTATGACTACTTTCTTATAATACTTTTATGAGTATCAACCAAGTAGTAGAACTTCAACGGTTAATGGATTTTATTTAAGAATGAATAAATCTGCCGTATTGAGTTTGAATCCTAACTCAAATAATTATTGGTCATACTTCATTTACTCTTCAATTGAACTTTGAATCATTATAATCGATTTGTCCACAAAATTGGAGGGTTAAAACCAAAAAGGGAGACTAGTCTTCTTATACAGAGACTTAGACTTTGTTTGGTAAAAATAGCGGATAGTTGATAAGCTAGCTGATAGCTTATGACTGATAGCTGATAGCTGATAACTTGATGACTTATAGCTGATAAGCTAATTGAAGTGTTTGGTAAAATTAGCGGTTCAACTGATAAATGTAAAATGACATAAAAAGGTATTCTTAATTCATAACAGAATTTATATATATTAGTTTTTAAGTATTTAAAATTTACTCATTTAAATTTATTAATTTAATATATCTTCTTTTAGGGATTTAATATATCTTTTATATATTATAAAATTAAACTTTATTTTCAAATGTTTATCCTTAAAAAATTAAACGTAACAATGGAATGTATTATTATGATCTTCTCTTTTATTACAGGAATTGTATTAGTATCTATACGTATTATTTTTGGAAGGGTATCTAAATGCATTATTTTTTAATGAAGGATATCTATAGCTTATATGTATTTTTTTCCTTCAAGGAAGCTCATGTGTAATATTATTTTTGGAAGACAACTTTTTTCTAAGACAACTTATATGCATTATTATAAACCAAAATATGGAGCACATGCATTAACAATAGATGATTGTCCCTGTATAATACTTCCTCGGTCTCAAATATAAGAAAATATTCCTTTTTTATATTCATTGAATAATTAATGTATCTGTTTTACAATGTAGACCAAATACATTAACTACTCAATGAACCTAAAAAAAAAATATTTTCTTATATTTGAGACCGGAAGGAGTAAATAAATAAAAAGATGGACGGCTTTGCATAAAAAGGATGTATGGTCCTTTTTTTTAGAAGGATGCATGGTCATAAATATCATGATATTTAGTCATTTAAATTTATTATTTTAATCAATATAGTATTTTTTTGGTTAAATTTATTGTTTTAATCAATATATTTCATTCATTTTCCATACTTTATGAATTAATAAAGTATAAAATTTTATTTTACAGACAAAGTAAAAACATAATCTATCAATAGGATTAAAAATGATAAAAACAAAAGTGTTAAAAGAATAGGAAAAAAAAACACGTAATCTTATATATACTTGTAAAAATCATATGCCACTTGTATGTCACTACCGTTTGTTGCACGGTAATGTGTTGTCAGTAGCATTCTATTTTTTTTTTTAAAGTATAATAAATTATAAAGGGTAGATATGGGTTTTATTTAAAATAATAAGGGTAAAGATGGAAGAAAAGATGACAAGCTATAAGCTATAAGCTCAAACGCTACTTGGAATAGCGTCTGAAAAATAGCTTATAAGCTCGTGAAATAAGCTATAAGCTCGTTGTAAAAAGACGTTATCAAACAAAGCTTTTTTTGTCAGACGAACTTATAAGCTATCCGCTATAAGTTATAAGCTCTCTTTTTGGCCTTGCCAAACAGAGCCTAAAAATGAACTAAGTGTAGCTAAGTAAATGCTTTGATCATTAGTTAGGCTTTGTTTGGAAGAGAATAGAAAGTTTAAGGAAAGAAAGTAAGAGGAAAGAATGTTGAAGGAATGAAAGTGATTAGAAAGTGAGTGGAAAGTGAGATGATTGTTTAGTTGTTTGGTAGGAGTGAAGGTGAAGAAGAAAGAAAGAGATATAAATAATAAATGACAAAAATACCCTAATATAAAAGTGATTTATATATGTGTGTATATATAACATAAATTTTAAAAAGATACATCAATAAAAAAATTTGTTAACTATTTTAATTAGATTATTTCTAACAAAGAAGGAGAGGAAATACAAACATTAAATTATTTCAAATAAAAGAAAATAAAGGAAACAAAAACGTTAAACCAAATATCTATCTTTCTCAAAAATATGTCCACAAAGCAAGGGTATATACGACATTCTGCATAAAAAGATCACATCTCCTAAATTTCTGCTCATGACCCTGCGTAAAGTTTTTTTAGCATGGGCCCCACTCAAATCAATCTTTCCTTTCTCAACCTATGGAAACCAAACAATGGAAGACCCACATTCCAAGAAATTTTCCATCCCATAGGCTTCCATCCTCCCACTTTCTCTTGAAACAAACAAGCCCTTAGCCTAACCAAGTCTATGATATTTTGTTTCTTATAAGAGAATAATTTCAAATTCTGACGAAAAAAAGATATAAAGAGAATAATTGCTGATAAAATACATTACGCAATGATAATAACAATATTTATGAGAAATCACAAAATTATGTGAAATATATTTTTAATACATGTATTTTATAATTAATATATAATTATAAATGATACTTTTTAATGAATATTATATGAGTGATATTGTACATAATTGAAATGCGAAAATTATTAACTTCAAAAGTTTGATCTAGTGGTAAAAAATGAGACCTTCTATCTGAAGATCCCACCATCCTCTAACCCTAGTTTTTTCACATAAAAATAGCAAAATATGCATCCGGATCTAATATGTATGAAAACATATTAGAAAGAAAAAAAAAAACACAAGTATTTTAAGCTACTATTTACTAGTATAGTACAATTATCAATTCAAATGTGTATATTTTTTCAGAGAAAGAATATTTTTCTACTGAGTGATTATGTAATTTTTGTTCAAAAGCTGTCTTCCTTTCTCGTTACTTGTGATATTCCAATTGCAATATGACATTGACATATATAGTTTCAAGAATGTGTAAGCTTTAATATTTTTACAAGAAGAATGAATGTGTAAATATTTTCACCTTTAATTCTGTTCTAACTTGAGACCCTGACTTAGGCCACTAATGGAGGCAGAACACAACATAGGCCAGCCACGCCGGCCTGCAGCCCTAACCAAAATATCCGTTTTGGATTTTCAAATAATATTCCGAAATGCAATGCAGCTTTGAACTTTAAAGGTCAAAGGCATGAATATAAAATTGTAACACTTGCATGCGTGAACAAATTGATGGTATTCATTTTATCTTTTACACATAGGTATTGGTATATTTATTTGTATAATATTTGAGTATGGTCCCTTGACCTTTGGAGAGTGTATAGACTGCAATTGGTTCATCTTTTGAGAATTTGAGATACCATATGCTAAAGAATACCATTGAGAGAGCTTTAAATTTTGGCATCATTTGAGAAAGATTAGGAAATACTATTACTACTGTATTATGTAATAGAAAGTAATGATTTGTTAGGCTCTTCTTTTTGTGTGCTTTGGGTTCCCTTCCCCACTTCACATTACCTTTCCTATTTGTTTACTTAAATAAAGGAAAGTGGATATGTAGTGCATTGCTAACTATACAACATTTATGCATGTTTGTTTTAGATTTTACAGAAAAGTAATTTTTTAATATAGTACATTTTATGAAAGGGAGTTTATTACTTCCACCAATGTTCACTATTTGAATAAAAATTACAGTTTAATTATTTTGATATCTTAAGTTAGCATTTTTTTTAATATAACAAATTTTTTTTAGAAGAATGATTCTATTCATTTTATTCTTAAATACAACAATTATCCATCAATTTAGTCCCTCGATTAACTTGTTTAAGACCAAACTAATGGATGATAGTATAGTTTAAAGACCTTCTAGTTGATTCTAATAATTAAAGGATCGGTGAGAGTGATAATTTAAAGATTAAATTGATTGTTTATTCATTTCAGTTTACTCCTTCCATCCATCCAAACATAATAAAGGTTTCATAAAATTAAATAAAATCTATAATCTCTAAATGTTATTAAAACCAACGATTTTTACCTTAAAATAACTAATATTTTGTAAAGGTATATAATAATAATAACAGTAATCACTACAATAAATTATAGTAGTATACACTGTCATTCATTATCACCTTTTAATATGCATTCTTCAAGTTCCAATAAAGCAATCTATAAATATTTTATCATCATTTGTAAAAATAACTACATTTTATCATCAGCCAATTCTTAATGAGGCTCAGTTCCAATAATGGTTTCATTATAGATAAGGAAATACAACATACAACAGCCAAATACTCAATTTCATCTCCAAGCATAGGCTAGTGCTATATACACTAAACATGTAGAACAAACAAGTCAATGGATTCTATACTAGATTTTGGGGAAGAAATTCATGGTGCAACTGATTTTATATTTGCATTGATTACATAATTTACAAGGTGATCATTTATGCAAAATGTGTGCATAAAGTTCTTAACACCATCTCTCCAAATAATGACATTAAACCAAAATAGCAGATTACATTATTCTCTGTTGCACCCTAGCCTTGAAGTAAATAAAATTATCAATTTCTAGTTTTCTTCTGGCTCTTTTATTGGCACTAGTTTCAGGCTCCTCGTCCTCTTCAGCTTTCTGCTCAGTTTATAATAAAGCCAGCTGCAGTGACCAAGAAAATGAGTTATAATTAAAAAAATATAATAGAAATGATGTTGATAAACCTGCCAATTTTAGGTAATGAATGATGTATCACGAAAAAGATTACCTCTTCAAGAATAGAACTTCCGCAAAATCAAAACCATCCTTGCAGAGTACCTATTACCATAAGAATTTCACCACAACCATCACTTTAGTGTCTATTTTTATATGAATAAGTGTCTTTACTATTAAAGTAGAGAGGAACTTAAAATAGAGCTAGAGGAGTAACAGCAATAGATTACAAATTTCGAACAAAATTTCCTTTAAACTTTCTTGGTACAAATTAGGTCATGCAATTGATAGTAGAGTACAACCCGTTTACATTTCATCCCACAAAATTTGACCTCTATAGAATGAGTGATCATTCACCCTTCACGATACATCCCCTCCCAATTTTCCACCCCAAATAACCAAATCCTTAGTCCGTTCAGAGGTTTTTCTGTGCATTTCAATAATTGACTAAAATATTCAATAAGTTCCAAGGAACCCACAACTGCCAAATGTGTATTATTAAAAAAATTTATCTTGCAAAATATGTCATAATAGCACAAACCAAGTAAGTAAAATCAGCTAAAACTAAAAAGTAATGGATTGGACTTTGTACCGCCTGCATAAATGGATTATTGGTACAGGTGAATGAACTCAATGAATGCCTGGAACCTCCTAGGAAAACCCTCACTCCAAAATATTGTTCTTTTGAACAAAATTTTCAAAACTTTACCCTAACTAAGGCATCAGAAGCTTTATTTCATGTAAAAACAAAAGCAAAGGGCAACAAATTTACGGGCACGTTTCATGATGATAAGAAAGTTCAACACTTAAACCAAATTTGAGCAACATATATTCATTGCATTATAATGTCAACAAAGGCATATAACGCTTTCACCACTGCCGCCAACTAAAGCATTTTCCCATCAGATGAAGAGGTAAGTAAATAAATGCATACACAAACAAGGTAGTAAAAACTTAACCAATTTACAAATCAAATAGGGGGGAAATACATACAACCATCTTGAAGTTTGACCATTTTGCATATTGACACCATAACTTACAAACCTTTTTATTTAGTCCAAAACTACAAATATTTCACTATGCAGTCCTTCTGTTTAATTGGAAACTTGAAATTAGCACACAAACAGACTCATGACATCATTCAATTCTAAGCTTCCATTTGTATGATAACCACACCATCAATACATAAAATTTCAAAATATCAATATATAAAATACATGATTTGAATAAAAAGTGTAATAATTTAGATAACTAAAATATGGGAGCAACGCCAAATTAATATTTGTAGAGAAATATTTAATTTAATGTTAAAATTTGTTAAAATGTAATAATTTGTATTACTTCATTTCAATTTAATGTTAAAAATATTTAAAGTACTCAACAATAATAAGAGTAAACCTTCAAGTTAGTCCCTCGAGTAACACTTTGTCTCCGACTTAGTCTCTAAAGTATATAAAAATAACAAGCAGTCCCTAAAGTATACAAATCTCCATCTCATTAGTTCTTGATGTTATCTACTGACAAGACACTAGGGACTCCTTATAAAACTTTAGGAATTACTTTCATGTATACTTTAGGGACTAAATAGAAGAGAGGGTGATGCTTAAGGGACAAAATTGGGGGTTTAGTTACACTAATAATGTTTAAAACACATCATTTATATTATTGATAAAATACTTCATTTATATTATTGATAAAATTTGGTTATTTTTTAATCTACGTGTATGCTATATATTAATTACTATTAATGTAGTTATTAATTTCAATAAAATTTATTATTTACAGCAATTAATTTAGAAAATGATTAGAACTTACAAAATAAAATAAATAAGACCAGACCCTACAAAATGTAATCATTTAAATTAAAAATAAAAAAATTCAAATAAATATTAAGAGGTATTGTAAAATAAGCATCTGAACGAATAATTTAAAGGGTGAAGCAAATAAGAATGATTAGCGGATTGGTCATGGCTAAGGGTCTGAAGAAGAGGATTTTAAAATTCATCATTTCAGTTTGCAAAAAGATTGGAGTCCAGGGTTATAGTCTCCATTAAATATTACTTGTATGCAGATCAGACCAACATTTTGTAATTTTTTAACAAGGACTTGGTCAATTTGAGACGAGGAAAACAGAAAGACCAACTGGATTCTTTCTCTGTTCCTCCAAAATACATAACGAGAAGATTAAATAGTGTTACTGATATTTAAGTAAAAGATAATATGTAGCAAATGAAATATAGGAAAGGAGGAAATTAGTCAAACTACTACACATAATATAGCAAAAGAAAAAAAAGAAAAGAGATAACCTACTTTTCCAGTGTGCTGAGAATGTTCATGGGCTGCCATTTGCCAATTATTTGTATGCATATAGAAATCCCTCAAGGATTCACTTGGCTTCACATCCAACAAGAAACAATGAAGAAAGCAGTCAGATAAAGAAAAATACTAATTGAAGCTCGGAGGTGCTTTTGTAGGCAAAAAGACCAGACACAATCAAGAAAGGCAGTAGATCAGCCAGACAACGAGACACAATCATAATGATCAAACAGTACATATGGGAAAATTTGATGGATATTGATAAATAAAAGCATAACTGTGGTTAATTTGAAACAAAATTAGCTTCTTATAAGGGGATTAGTATTTTACTCTAATCATCTTGGTAAACAAGCAATTGGAAACCACTACGCCCGGCTGCCCACATAGCTCCACGTAGCTTCCAATTATTTCTTGCCGCTACAGCACAAACCAGTTTGGTGTTGTTAGTCACATAGAAAAAAACTCTATATCAACATTATTACATCAAATTGCCCGACATTTCGGGCAGTACTTGGAATAGCAAATAGTATATTAACATATTTAGGACCAGTAAAGTATGTATAAAAATATATTTACCTTAAATTGATCAAGTTCAAATAAAATAGAATGTCGTAGTACCTGCAAAACCAATTAAGTGAATCAATACCAATGATCAGTCTCTAATGGTAAATGCTTTGAAAAAATTCCTTTAACTCTCACATGTGAAGAGCATCTAGATGTGAAATCTAAACGGTTCGATAACATACAATGATAGAGAGGTGGAAATAGAATTTCATGACATAATTATGAAAAAACAAATTAGCTTCTGAATACGGATTCAAACCACATCTATGAATAGCAATTAAACCACAAAACAACACTTCAGTTGAACAAAATGCCATAACAATCAACTACATGACAAATTTCAGAAGGTTTCTATATGCCATTTCAGAGGACAACTTTAAGTGTCTTCCTCTGAATACTAAATGCTAGTTCCTATGGATAATGCTTTTTTCAAGACAAAATTTAAAGTCACAGTGAACAAATTATGTAAACTCAAGACAAACATAAATGGGAAATGAAAGAAAAATATAAAATTGGATTGAACCTGAGAATATTGTCGTGCAGATTCCACATCTCTATCTCCAGAGTCCAGAACAGTGGTGATCATGGAATTTCTTTAGGCCAGAAATAAAATGACTATACCAATCCCCTCCCTCCCTCCCTCTCGCTACTTTTAATAGTTTCCTCTAACAAAATTCCCAACTGACCTTATTCCACTTGCCGCAACTTAAAATCTCACATTGTCCCGTATTCACATCATGCTTGCTACTAAATAACTTTAATTTCTTTAGGCCAACACACCCATTCCAAATACAACTAGAACCAAAAAGATGGAAGAAAAATCCCATGAAAGTTCAGTAAACCACAAATGCTGTGCACCGACTATCATACACACAAAAATGGCACAAGCAAAAACAATTTTCATCCCTTAAAAAGAAAATATAGAAATCAATGTTGCCAAGCTAACATTCACTAGAAAAGAAAACATCCAAAGAAGTCTTCTAACTTCTGTTACTTAGAAGCTCAATCTCTGCTTCCCTGGCAAGTTTTTCATCAGATGCAAGAAAAAGTTTTTTTAATACAAATAAAAAAGAACTAAGCTTTCCCAACAACCTCACTTCTCTAAGTGTATCATAAAAGTCACCAAAAAGAATAGCCTTGTAATGGTATAATACCTGCAAATGAACCAAACAAGGCGAACAAAACATGTGATGAAGACAAAACACCAAATTCGTATAGGTTTCATATATACTTTTTTGGTTTAGACCCTTGGTATCCAAAAGTCACATTGGACCCCAAGTCACCAACTAACCTAGGTCGAGTCAGATGAACCCGTAGTGGGGACAATGCTCTCCCCAGTCCCCACTCCCCACACCCTTTTTTAATTCACAAACATGTTTCTGAAGATAGCAATAACAAGAAAAGTTCACATAATCACAGATATGTTGGAGTGGACACGCCATCTACTTATCAATGAGAAAGTTCGGATAGGATGAGAGATAGGGAAAATATTAAAACGTTCAAGGCTCTCTTTTTTTTTTAAAAAAAAAATGGGGAAGGGAAGGGGAAAATTTTATTAATTAAAGTGGCACTGATGGCCATTCTACAACCGTCATCAAGGGGATTCGAACTTTGTACCTTGATGCTACAAGGCTAAGCTCTTACCACTGAGCTAGCATCTCAAGTATGTGGCTCTCAATGATTAGAAGAGCAATGCAACTAACCTCAAAGTGTGTTAAACAAGAAGTATAAAAAAAATCGGGAAGAATGATCAATATTCTACAACATAAAGAACAAAGTTGCCACGTCTTAGCTACAGTAGTCAGCAGAAACAAAAATAATCTACAGCGGTGAGGACTTACAACTTAGGAACACAGTTGCAATCTCTTAACAAATGCTAACAAATATGATGAACTACAAAAGTTAATCAACTGAAAAGATAAAATAAACTTTTGATAGCCTTTTCTGCAATTCACGGAATGCAGAGTGTTGAAAAAAAACTGAGATGTGCAAGTAATCCAACCTTGCAGCCTTTTCTGCAATTCATATACAACATCATCTGTAACTTGTGTAACGTATTAAATAAACAGATAGATAATCATGTTTTCAGGTAGCTTCTTGGAGTGCACAAGGATAATCCTTCCAAGAGTCAATAACCCCAAAAGCAAGGGCTATTAACTCATTTGATAAAAGGAAACCATTTGGATCACTTAGCCTCATATAGGCCACTCTCTTTTCTAAGTCAGTTTCGCCCAGAAGAGAATTGTTGATGTCGTCTATTCTAACAGCTCTCCTTTGCTCGTCCAAGAAAACCACATGTCCACTCTCAACATAAGGTTTATAAACCTCAACCAGAGAGAGAACCAGAGAGCTGCCAAATGATTCTTGGTAACGCTTCAAGTCTAGACCTCTTGCTGTTCTCAAGGACAGCATCACAACATCCAATGCTTTGTCCTTGCTATTAATGTTGTCATCAGATGAGCTATTTACTGATCCATTTTCCAGATTTTCCACGAATTTCATGTACTCATTCACCTTCCTGGGTCTTGAAAACCTCAAACCACCAATAAAACTAGTAGAGCCGAGGCCAAAGGCATAGAAAGGCTTGTACTTCCAATAGGTAAAGTTGTGTCTACACTCATAACCACTCTTACAGTAGCTGCTGATTTCATAATGGTTATAATTGGCATCACGAAGCATCCTTGAAGCCATCGTATAAAAATCAGCGGATTGTGTCTCAGAAGGCAATGGAAATTCCCCTGGTGAATACCTGTTAAGATTTTCACCTTCAGCTTCCAAATCATCATCATTATAATAAACCTTAAAAATTATACCAAAAAATTACCAACGCTGCTAGTGTAAGAGTAAACCACCAATTTCATCGATAAAGTTACACACTTTTTTTCCGTCTTGTCACTTAAGTAAATTCAAATAATAAGTGGTAATAGTAAGTACCCTTTAGCGTTTTGTCACATTCGTCCTATTAGGAAGATTACTTATTATTTTCATTTACTCGAGTGACAAAATAGGAAAAAGGGTGTAAGTTTAGGCGCGAAATCGGCGGTTTAGTCGCTAGTGTAAAATATGGGCGCCACTTACAGCCTTCCAAATTTTGTGCCTTGTTCAATTTGCAGATCATAAACAGAAACATGAGTTGGTTGTGCCTCAATGGCGTGCCTTAAACTTTCCTCCCACATTTCACTAGTCTGATGAGGCAATGAAGCAATAAGATCAATACTCCAATTCTCAACCCCGCACTTTTTAACAATATCAATAGCCTCATGAACCTCATCCAAACCATGTGCCCTCCCACAACTCTTCAACAGCTTCTCCTGAAACGCTTGAACTCCCAAAGAAACTCTATTCACTCCCAACAACATCATCTCTTCCATCTTCTTACAATCAAACGTACCTGGGTCCATTTCCATCGAAATTTCAGCACTTTCACTCACCCCAAATTTGATCCTCAGCGTCTCCAAAACCGTACCAACCATACTTGGCGGAACCAAAGACGGTGTCCCACCACCAAAAAACACCGTCTGAAGCGGCGTCTTTGCAGAATCAAGTTCATCTTCTATTTTAGTAGCATTGATTTCTCTGCAGAGCCATTGAATGTAGTTTATGACACGTGGGTCATCATGTGTTTGCGTTGAAGCGGAGCCAAGAGCGACGATGGGGAAGTCACAGTAGTGGCAGCGTTTACGACAGAAAGGGAGGTGAATGTAAGCTGAAGAAGGGGTGCTGTTTTTGACTGAGGTGTTTTGTCGAACAGTTGGTGTGCTGTTTGAAAAAGTGTTTGTGATTACGCGGGTTGATGGTTTTGGTTTGGGCGCTAGTGCACAAAAAATGGGTGTCAATGTTGATTTTAGCATTGTGGGTGCACACTGCTAAGTGTTCGCTGAAAAGAGTATTATAAGTGCCCCTAGATGATTTTTTTTTTATAGAGATCAGAGATATAGTGTCGCTAGCATTGCTCTTTGCAGTTTTGTTTGATAGGTTTATTATCTAATTATTTAATGTTATGTCAGTTGTTTATAATTAAATTTTAGGTTTAATCTTATTTTTACTCCCTTTATTTTATCCTTGTCATTTGAGATTCTTCATATGTTGATCCTCCCTCAACTTAATCAGACACTGACGTGAGAGAGGATTTTGCCCGTGGTTGTTAAATTGTTGTCACATATTTTTTTTTGATGACGTGGCATTTGTTGCACAATTTTTTTCCTCAGAATTTTTTTGAATATATTGTTTTTTTGTAAACAATAATCGAGAGAAAAAAAGTCCATAAAAATGATCAATATTGTTTTTATGATTTTTTTCAAACTTATTTAGGACCTTCAAATAAGGCCTCCCACATAAAATTATAACTTTTCATTTAGAGGCGAATTAATTCTGAATTTGTAATGCACTAAAAAGTCAAAAATCAAATCAATGAAAACCTCGACCCCAAAATAAAATTATGAGTTGATTTTTTACAGAGACCTCTGTAAAAGTACATACAAAAGATCTGTAAAGTTTCATAAAATTTCAAAGACGCCTCATTTTATTTTGATTTTTCGATCAAAACGAGCAAAATTGCAATTTTATTCTGAGTAAGTATATACTCACAAGTCAAATTTTGTTTCCCAATTTTCCAGTCATGTTTAAAACATCATAAGAACTTCCATCATGAAATTTTGGAATTTTTAAATGAGGGAATGCTTAATTATGATTTTTTTTTTAAGAAATTCATAATTAATTCGCCTCCCGTTTAAAAAACTCAAAAGTTTTGTGGTTGAATTTGTTATGATGCTCTAAACATGCGTGTAAAATTGGAGAGCGAAATTTGACCCGTGAATATATGTTTACTCTAAAGAAAATTGTGATTTTGCACGCTTTGGTAAAAAAAAAGGGGGGTAAATACCTCTTTTCGTCCCTGTAATATTAGTGAATTCCGGTTTTAGTCCCTGTAAAAAAAAGATTTAGATTCTGTCCCTGTAATTCCATATTCTTCCACTTTTGGTCCCTCCTTTCACCATGTCAGCAGAATCTGCATACATGACACGTAAAACGAGGGACCAAAAGTGGAGGAATATGAAATTACAGGGACCAAAAGTTGGAGGAATATGAAATTACAAGGACGTAATTTATGCAGATTTTGCCGATGTGATGAAAGGAGAGACCAAAAGTTGAATAATCTGAAATTACAGAGACAAAATTTAAATCATTTTTTTTACGGGGACTAAAATCGAAATTCGCTAATATTACAAGGACGAAAAGAGTTATTTACCCAAAAAAAAAAAGAGCAAAATAAATCGGGGTGTTTTTGGAATGTTATAAATCTTTGCAGATCCTCTTTATGTATTTTTTTATAGAGGTTTCTGCAAAAAAAAAGTAGCTCAAAATTCGATTTTTGAGGTTTCAGTTTTGATCTTTGATCTTTAAAAATTTATAATTGATGTGATCATTTTCGAAAAGTTCTATGTTATTAGTCTGTCAAAAATATATATACACTAATTATCAATCTTTAGTAGTAAATGTCTTAGAGAATTTAATTTAACTCAAATCATATGTAAATTTAATAAATGTCTCAGAAAAGTTAATTTAACTCAAATCATATGTAAAGAGAACTAAATGCAGAATCTAATAGAGAGGTGGAAATAAAATTTCATGACATAAATGTGATACTGCAAATGAGCTAATTGTTTGATTGATAGGGGTATTCCAGGCCTCTGACTTTGGAACACAGGACAAAATCTCAAATTTTTTATTTACGTTAAATCGAGTTTTTTTTTGTTACGATGTTTCGACTCAAACTTATAACGTGATAGAGTTTCATATGGAGGGGGAGCATGGTAGTGTAAGAGTATGGTTGATAATGAACCGAACCAACTCGAAAATAATTCGATAATTGATTCGTTTAACTTGGTTCATGAACCAAATGAGTTGAACTTAAACTGAGTATGATTCGACTCATTTGATTCACGAACCAGCTCAATATGTGTGTGTGAAAAAGTTAATACTTTTGAGGACTTTTAAACAAACATCTGCACAAAAATAGTCCCACGTCGGTGATTTTCAAAATATTAGAGAGGAGGAGCATATTATTATATACGGGCAGTACATGACCAATTCAATATAAAGCCTACAATTGTAGTATACGGACTACTATGCTACAGTAGTAAATATAAATCGTTAAATTATGTTGTTTTCTTTTAAAAGGTAAAACACGCATATATTTAAAAACGCATATATTTTTGTCACAAAAAGGTTTTTTTTTTTGAAAAAAAAAACTTTTGAAAAATGCAATTCGAGCAAACGAGTTAAACCTAACGAGTCGAACCGAGTTGTTCGTGAACTTTAAACGAATCGAACTCGAGTTCAAAAAAAGGCTTGTTTCGAACTCGAGTCGAGTTTCGAGCCGAACCAATTCTTATCGAGTCGAGCTCAGATAGGTTCGGTTCGGCTCGACTCATTTCCAGCCCTATGCAAGAGCCATGGCGTAAGTTTTCAACTTTCAGGATTATTCATGTAGAAATATTCAATGTGTCCTTCCACTTTCTATGTTTATACTGGTGTGTATTTGAGTGGTACTTTTAAATGGTTGGTCCTTCGTGATTACGTTACTTCAGACGATTTTATTGTTTGGAATGATAGTAGTATTACTAATGAGAGCAACTTGTGATTCTTTCATGGGATCTCTCCACCGAGACATACACTCGACTGTTGCTTCCTCGGGGTTTTGATAAGGTTTCACATAGGGACACTCTTTATTTTTTTTCATGATTTTTAGGAAACTCATTTTGTTATTTGGCAAATGAAGGATTTTGGAGTTTAGAGTCTTGGATTCAATTATTTAAAATTAAAAATAATTTTTACATTTTATTTCATATTTACTTTTTAAAATTATATTATAATATAAAATAAATTTGTTCATAATTTATTCCATTTTAAAAGTCCATGTACATTAAATGAATTCCCTTTATTTACTCTTTTACCGACTAAATTTTAACTGTCCATCTACATTGAAAAAATCTCTATATTCAGTTCCCTCCAAATAGAAAGATTTTGCCTCAACTCCAGTGAGGATTTAAATCCACTATAATCAGTCTATTACAATTACTAGAGTCTCTGTATGTCCTTCCGACTGCATGTAGATTTTCATACAAGATTACAACCTAGATAAATCCTTTGTTACTTGAAGTTATCAGGTTTCAACAAATCCTTTGATTTCATGCAAAGCTCTTGATTTAACCTAAGATGCACTTTATATTCTCAAAGCTCTAACTTGAACAAGCTCTTTGGGGTAACAACAAAGTCAAAATGAATAAGGTGTTTAGAGTTACAAGCTAATGGATAGATAAGAGGATGTGGCGGTTTAAGCTTGAATACAAGTGAGAAGATTTATATGGAAGTATTTGGAATCTAAGGCTCACTTGCCTTTGTGTATATTCATGTGATTGTTTTGCGATTTTGGAGCGTCGAAACATATTTCCCATACCATTCAAGTACACATGTGACACTTCACATTAGGCAAGAAACCCCGATCGCATCCCTAAATATAATTGGGATAACTGAGGACTACGAATTGATAAAAAATAAACTGACGAGCAACACATTGAGGGTTACAATACTTCGTCCGGTAACTATAATAAGCAAAAAAAACTATTTTTTAGGTTCACTTAATGAATGATATATGTGATCATTAATAATAATCCACTACTTTATTCATTCAATGAACCTAAAAACTAATTTTTTCCTAATGATCGAAGGGAGCAGTTAACAATTTGTTAACTTTTTTTTTTAATAATCAAGTAATTAACTTCTGAGCTCCCTTTATATATAAATTTTTTATTAAATTTTATTTAGAATATCCGGTTTGTATATTTTTTAAATTCAAATTTTTAAAAAAAGTGTTATATATAATTATACGAAAATAGTTAATTAGTTTTAAAGTATAGCGTAGATTAAAAAACCCAACCATAGTCTCCGTGAGCTTTGATAAGTTGAAATGGATGATGCATAATATATATATATATACAAGCGGACCAACAAAAAAAAAAAAAACCAACCATGATCCAGCTTTCTCATTTTTATTTCAAGGTTTATAGCCAAGCAAGCTAACAAGTAAGTACATGTAAGTCAAATCACGCAATTTTGTCAGTTATCACTTTTATCACCATACAAATCAAAAAAGTATAAGGCGATTGAAGCTGAAAGAATGGAGAAGAAAGAATTGGAAGCTAGAGTAGTTAGCAAAGTTGCCGAAGTAATATCAGCTATAAAGAACGCCAAGCACGTTGATCATGTCATTTCTTCGCTTCACTCCATCGCCACTCTTCTTTTCCCACTCGACCCTAACCTTCTCCCAGGTTCGCGCTTTTTCAACCCTAGGACTCAACAATTTCATTTCATTTTTTATTTTATTTATTTTTCATTATACCAATGTCTTTAATTTTGCAGGCAGTGTAGGTCACAATTACAGAGAACAGGTTTGTCATGATCAAAGCTTATGCTATAAGTTGTAATTTAAGTTGTTTATCCAAACAGAGCCTTGTTTATTTTCTTACAGCTTCATAATTTCATGTTTCTTCTACTGCTTTGTTCAGATTTTAACTGTAAAGGTTCCTTCTTCAAAGGAACGAGATGACTGGTGGCGTGTCTTTTATCAAGGACCTGCTTTTTCTACGCTTGCTAGGTTCTTGTTACTTGGTAATGTTTTTTTCTTCTTCTTTCTAGTAATTTCAATGTTTCTTTTTTTTTTATGTGTGTATTTGCCGAGGATGGAAATGGATTTTGGGTGGTTCATATCTGATTCGGTAGCAAATGCTGACATATTATTACGTGAGTTTTAGTTTGATTGAATATGTTTTCTGAAATTTGTAAGAAAATTGCAAAATCTGAATGCTGTTATAATACTGATATTAATGATGAAAAATCTAATAACATTGGTTGAAAGTACAACACATGAAACATTTGTAAAAAATATTAAAAAATCGTCTGTTGGAAATACATTTTAGTTTCGGCTATTGAACCCATTTTTGAGTGTGAAGTTAGGCCCTGTACATTGCTTTTTTCTTTTCAAATTATTTGCTCAAAAAATAATATTGCATTTTGCTTTCCCTGCTTTTCTCACATGGAATGCTACTCCCTGCAGATGTTGCTTCCAACTGGCTGGCTTGTTTCCCCTTCTCAGCTCAGAAATATGTTTATGATGTTTTCTTTGTTCGCGGATTCATCACCGAGGTGTTACAGATATTGGTTCCTTCTCTCCAGCAGAATAGGAGTGATGATCTTGACATTAATGTTGTCATCTCAAATTCCGAAAGGTATGATATGAGTGTTCATATTGTACTATCCCTTAAACTCAGCTTTATCTGCCTTTATCTCGTTTTTACTCTAATGCTGATTATCAACATGCATGCACTTAATATGTTGCGATTTGACTGTCCAAATTAATTTGACATTGAGAATAACTTTATTAGATTTTAATATTAATGACAGATTGCTTGTACTGTGCCTGCTTGAAAATAATGGAGTGCTCCAGATAGCAAGAGAGTTTGGCGGTCTTTCTAAATCGAAAGGTTTTACCGACGAACAGATGAAACCAGATATATCTAGAATGGCACAGATTGTTGCATCTATTCCTGACAAAGCTAGAATGAACTCCCCAACTTCATTGTCATCACAGTATCCTTTTGCTCGCTTTTGATAGTTCATTGGTTCCATATATTAACATGGTTTTGCAGTTTTCATTGATTTAATATCTAGTTTATATTATTATATTACCGAGTTCCTCCATACAAACTCCCCATTTTTTCTTCACCAGTATTTTCAGTTTATTCTTCAGGCAGATTATTGCCCAAGTACTCTCCCTTGAAGAAGAAAGAGAAGTGATTTTGATAGAAAAGATAGAAACCTCAGATGAAATGGACAAAAATGGCGCACTATTGTTTATTGGGGAAATGTTTTCTCGCATCTGTCGCCGTGGTTCTGCTGGTAACTAGAAAATTTCAGACACTGAAACAGGTTTTCTAACCACATAAATTAGCTAGTATTATTAAACTGCTTTGAATTAACTACCGTCTGTGAAATAGATTGGATTTCCCTCATGTAAATGGTATCTTCTGTCAACCAAATTCCACACATATAAAATAAGTCTGAAGTACCAATCAGTATGTTAGAATTATTGTATACAGTGAAGGAAACAAAAAAGGACCTTCTGTCACTCTTCCTAAGCTAATAGTTTGTGGAAAAAGTAAATGTCGCATACTCACATGTAATAGTTTTCTTAAGGCGTTTTAGTTTCTTATTTGCAACTATTGTCTGTGAGCTGTATGACACAAGTAGACTGAATCTTAGCGAATCAGTGTCAAATTGAGACCAGGGCCAAGTTTTTAAAGTTTTTGAATATTATGCAGTAAGTGCATGGCAAATGGTTGTGGACCACTATAAGTTTGTAACCTATTAAAGCGTTTAACATCACAAATATTCACCTGAATATTAAAGATACTATTTGGAGGTCATATCTTGTTTCCTTAGACATAGTGTGACGTCAGTTGGTTAAGGAAGAACCTAAAGCGACCTCCCAAGTTCTGGCCAACAAGTGAGCGGTGCCCATAGACTTATATGTAAAACCAAGTTAACAAACAACTCTCCAGTCTTAATTGAAATCTTTGGTAAATAATTTCACACTGATGTGAATCCCTGTTAATCAGCTCTTCTAGATGGTTCTTGGAAGTTGGGTGCAGAGGTTTTGAAAGAAGAATATATTAATTGTTTTCTATGCTACTTTAAGAGTGTAGAACTCATGCTTGTTTACTGTTTTCAATTTTAATGACAAAAATGTCACCTTGTTTTCACTTTGTTTTCTAATTCAAAATTTTGTACAACAAAAAGTGAAAACAGCTTTCATTGTTTTGTTTACAAAACTTCAAATACAAGAAATAGCAAAGGCAAGATGTCATTTTTATAATTAAAATTGAAAATCAGAAATGAAAACATACAATGTTTAACAAAAAAAAATTAATTAGGTCCCAAAATCCTCAAGACAGAGTCGATTAGGTAATTGTGTTTAATAGATTTATGACTTCTCTGTTGGAATAGGGATCTCCTATCTCTCACTGTATATAGAACACTGGTTTGGAAACAGGAAGCATTAGGTTGTCTTTTTACGCGTATCCTATGATTAATTTATAATATAATAAAGCTACAGCGTTGTGACCACGGTGGCATTAGGCTGTTCACGTTTGATGACTTTGCCAAAATCACGGAGCCACCGTGATTTTGTAAAAGCTAAAGAGTCGGTGATCAGCAGTGATAACTCTCATTATCCTATGCCATTGTTGTTTCCTGATCAAATCTATTTTCTTTTAGATCTTCTATCAAGTGAGTTAGTACCTCGAGTTCTAAGGCTCATCAACAGCTGCTTATCATCAAGTAACAATTCTATTAATGAGGAAGTGCTTGAGTCAAAACCAGAAGCCATGTTTTGGTTGAGCATGATGGAATCAATCAGGGATCCTTATACCATGGAAAAAATCTCTGAGCAGATTTTGCATGAGCTAGCAAGTCAACAAGCAAATGATGTTCAAGCTTATTGGGTCCTGTGGCTGTTTTTCCATAGAACTATCAAGCTTCAGGCTTCTGTCAGGTGAGTGGAAATATTAGTTTTTCCTTTAATCACAGGTCATCTTGAAATAATCCTCTATTTGGATTGCGGGGAAGAAAACTTACAAAACTTTGTTGCGTGGAAAGAGAATTAGTGGGAAAAACATGAATTTAAATTTGTTAAGTTACCACAAGCATAGCAGAGTTCATCTTCACTGGCAATTAATTATCTTTCCTCCCACAACCGTTTCCCCGTTTTTCTTCCTGCAATCTGAACATACTACAATGTATGAATCTTACAATGATGTATAATAAGAACGACTTGTTTTCTGAATACCATGGTACATATCCTTCAAAAAGTGTGTGATGAAGGTGTAGCTTCTTGTTTGATGTCCTTGGCATGTAAAATTGATAGAGGATAGTACTCATCGGACTTAGAAACATTTAAAGTGAACTGATATTCACCAGACTTGAATGAAACTAATCTGTTTAATATTTTGATAATCTCTTGTTTGTGTATCAATACATTTTTTATTTGAAGGTCTAGAAAAATGTAAGAGATGGGTCTGGCCATCTAGGAAACCTGCCAAAAAAATCACGTTGCCAATGATAACAATGTTCTGTGCTCGTCCATGAAACTTTTCTATTTAACTTGGTTATTGTTGTTGTCATTAGGCCATTGCACTATGATACTCACATCTTAGATTATATAGGAGGACATCCCCATCATGGGCAGTTAATTCCTCTTTTTTTATTTTTTATATATTTTGAGTTGTAATGATATGTCATATACCAGTGTTGATGTGTATATGCTTATGCCTCTCTAACTTGCATTATTTTATGGCTTCTCCCAGGTCCATGTTTATTGACAAGTTCCTGCTCTGGAAGGTATTCCCTGTTAGTTGCCTGAAATGGATCCTTCAGTTTGCTGTCCGCGAATGCTCGCCTAGTACGTCTATATCAGGACACAATCGTCCTGGTCTTTTGACGATAGTCCAACGTCTACTGGCAACATGGTCTAAGAAAGAATTTGTGCAAACAGCACCTATTGAGCAACAAGCCTGTATCCCTTTTCATCATTCTGCTATACTGAAAAAACAAAACAT
>Ga0228711_1000056_pt1 | contig 78987 bp, 84 predicted proteins | sample MedpolnodulmetaG_2_FD_177996 | JGI IMG/M metagenome (GOLD analysis project Ga0228711, IMG submission 177996) | Root nodule microbial communities from Medicago polymorpha collected in Santa Monica, California, United States - brown nodules | ecosystem: Host-associated > Plants > Roots > Nodule...
TCACTCGCCGGTATCTGGATGCGCCCGCTGTTCGGGCTCGAGGGGCTCGCGAGGAAATGACGGCCAGGAACACGCTCCTTTTCGGTGCAGCACTGGCGGCGGCGACAGCAGCCGTCGCCGTCGACCATTACACGCACCCCGTTCCGCCCGCGCAGGCCGCGGTGGCCTCCGGCTCGGCCGGAAGCGCGCCGCCTTGCGCCGCAGGAGCCCCTTGCGCCGCTGCCGCCCCGTTGGCGCCAGCTCCAGCGCCCGCGACGACTTCCGCACCTTGCGCTGCCGCAGCCCCGTGCGCGGCCGCGGCGCCCAAGCTCGCGCCTCCCCCGCCGCCGATTCCGCTTCCGGAGGGACGTAAAAAGCTTCCGCCGCCTCCGCCACCCCTTCCGCTGCCGGTCCAGGGAAATGGCTGAGAACGCGAGAGAGCTAGCCCGGCGCGAGATCGCCTTCTGCGAGAGCCTGCTCGCCAAGGGCGGGCTCAGCGTGCTCACGGACACCTTTCGCGATACCACTGAAATCAGGGCGTGGGACCATTATCCACCGGGTGATGTGTTCGATCCGGCCAGTGGCTCGCAGTGGTTCTACCACTGTCACCCGGCTGAGGAGGGCGCCGAAGAACACGGGCATTTCCACTGCTTCCTGCGCCCTCGAGGCCCGGAGGGACCGATCCACCATCTCGCAGCGGTCGGGGTCGACGCGCGCGGGCGCCTCCTTCGCCTTTTCACGGTAAACCAGTGGGTGGTCGGCGACGATTGGCTCGATGCGGAAGGCACGATCGCGCTTCTGCCGCGTTTCGACGTGCAGATGCCGCGGCCATCCTATCTCGTGAACCGCTGGCTCACGGCTGTTTTCGCCGTCTGGGATGAGGAGATAGCCGGACTGATCCGCGATCGTGACCGCGCACTTGCCACCCACCGCCCAGCCGAAGGCGTCGAAGCGCGCCAGGACCGGATGCTGGAGGTCACTTCTGAGCTCAAGCTCTCGGCCGGGTAGGTCTTGCAGATTGAGTTTGTCTAGCTCGAAGCCGGCCAGCTTCACGGCGGTTGGTTGGCACGGCGGTTCGAGAACCTGTTATGTATTTGCATTACAACCGAATTGCTGTGAACTTGCCATTTTGGCGGGCTGATCATGGAGGCCTTTATGGGAGCGCGTGTATTTGTCGGGATCATGCTCGCCGTGATTTCGGTCGGAGCCCTGCAAGTCGGCTTTCTCGGTGCCGCTGTCGCCGGCACGACGATCGTGAATGTTTCCTATGACTCGACGCGAAAACTCTACAAGGAGTTCAATGCTGCGTTCGCTGAAAAATGGGAGACGGAGACCGGCGAGAAGGTGACGATCGACATGTCGCACGGCGGTTCGGGCAAGCAAGCGCGATTGGTGATCGATGGCCTCGAAGCGGATGTGGTGACACTGGCGCTCGAAGGCGATATCGATGCCATTGCTCAGGCGACCGGCAAGCTTCCCCCGGATTGGAGAACACGCCTCGAGAACAATAGTGCGCCCTACACATCGACGGTCGTTTTCCTGGTTCGCAAGGGCAATCCGAAAGGCATCCGGGATTGGGGCGATCTGACGAAGGAGGGCATCCAGGTCGTCACGCCGAACCCGAAGACCTCGGGTGGCGCGCGCTGGAACTTCCTTGCAGCCTGGGCCTGGGCGCGGGATGCAAACAACGGCGACGAGGCCAAGGCGCAGGAATATGCGGCGGCGCTTTTCAAGCAGGTTCTCGTTCTCGACACCGGCGCGTGGGGAGCGATGACCACTTTCGTCCATCGCGGGCTCGGCGACGTGCTGCTCGCCTGGGAGAATGAGGCCTATCTCGCGCTCGATGAACTCGGCCCCGACAAGTTCGAGATCGTGACGCCGTCCATATCGATCAGGGCCGAGCCCTCCGTGGCGCTCTTGGACGGGAATGTCGACAGCAAAGGCACCCGCAATGCCGCCGAAGCCTATCTCGGCTACCTCTACAGCGACGTCGGCCAGAAGATCGTCGCCAAGCACTATTATCGGCCGTTCAAGCCCGAGCTGGCCGACCCCGCCGACACGGCGCGCTTTGCCGATCTCAAACTGGTCACCATTGGCGACTTCGGCGGTTGGCAGGAAGCTCAGCCGAAGTTCTTCGACGATGGCGGGATTTTCGATCAGATCTATAAGCCGGGCCGATAGACATCCTATGCAGCCGCGTTCGCGCGCGGCCTTATGATGCGCGGTGCTCGGACGCTCGCGCGCTTATACGGAGTCGTTCCGGAAACGAATCGTTGCGCGTGTGCCCTGACCCGGCGTGGAGATCACCTGGAGATCAGCCCTGGAGTTTTCGCGAAGCGACTGCGCGATCAACTCGCCTAGTTTGCCGTGTTTGGGCCAGGTCTCTCCGTCCGGGAATCCTATTCCGTCGTCCGCAACGATGACACGATAGCCATCATCCTCAAAAGTGCTTCGCAGCGTGATTACTCCTCCTTCGCGGCCGTTGAAAGCATGCTTGAGCGCGTTGGTGAGCAGTTCGTTGACGACCAGTCCAGTTGGCATGGCGACGTTGACGGAAACCGGATAGGGATCGATTTTCATGTCGAGGCTGACCCCATCGCAGGCGTTCGAGGCCATCACGGCAGCTGCGATCTGACCGATATAGGTGCCGAGATCGACTTCCTGGCTGTTGTCGCCATTAGCCATGGCTTCATAAAGGGTGGTGAGTGCTTCGACACGGCCCGCCAACCTTTCGAAAGAGCGCGTGTCGGGAGGCGGGTTGCCGCGAGCTTCGAGACGGATGAGCGCCGTTATCATCTGAAGATTATTCTTCACACGATGCTGCAGCTCCCGAAGCAGGAGATCCTGCTCCTTGATGCGACTTTCGAGCTCCTCGCGTTCGGTCTGCTTGTGCTCGGTAACATCCACAAGTGCGACGAGGCGGAAGCACGGCGTTCCTTCGTCGTCTTCGACCACATTTGAATAGACGTCGAGCAGGGCGGTCGAGTCTCCCGCATTCCTTTTGAAAGTTCCGATGCGGTCGGTCCCGGCAGTAACGGCTTGACCGAGCGATGCTCCCTCCTGCGCCGCCGCGGGCACTGCTTCAAGCACGGCCCATTCCTGGTCCTCGACCTCCGCCGCCGCCAATCCCGAGAGCCTCTCGAATTCGGGATTCGCGTAGATTATCCGCTCGCCCCCGCTACCGATTCTGGAGATCACGAGAGCGATCGGCACTTGATCGAGAAATCGTTTGAACTGTTTGTTTTCGAGAGCTTCCACGAGGTCGGAATTGCCGAGAAGCCGATCGACTTGTTCAGGCACATTATCGGAGGTCATTTCGAGTCCCCACGTTGGAAATCAAGTGTAGCAGAAACAGCGATGGCGGGGAGCCAAAATGCGCGGGGGCGAGGTATCGGCGTGCGCGGCACAGGAAGCGCCATTCCAGAAGCGGAATGAGGAAAGTGTCCTGGACGCCTGCAGCGGCTATTTCAGGTCAGACAAGGGAGACACAGCCGGCCCGTTGAGAGCTGTGCCGTCGAAGGCAAAATGCGATCCGTGACACGGGCAGTCCCAGCAGCGCTCGAGGGAGTTCCAGTGCACGTGGCAGCCGACATGCGTGCAGGATGCCGAACGTTTGTAGAGTGTGCCATCCTCGTCCCGATAGGCAGCGATTTTGGTGAGCCCTTCGCGGACGATGGCACCTTCACCCGGCTGCAGCTTTTCCACCGCATCGATTTCGCCAGGCGCGATATATTCGGCGAAATTCTTGATCGCCGTCGCGTTCTCCACGAGATAGTCGCGGAACGCCCGTGCGGTCTTGCGGGAAGGGTTATAAGCCTCGCGCCAAGGGCTGTCGCCATTGAGAATGAGATCACGGATCACCAGAGAAGCCACCACTCCGTGGGTCATGCCTTCGCCGGAGTCGCCGGTAACGACGAACACTCTCTTATTGCCGGGATTGAGCCCGATAAAGCCGGTGTAGTCGATGGTTTCCATCACCTGCCCCGACCATCTGTGCGTTTCGGCGCCGAGATCGGGCACCAGGCTTCTGACCCACGCGGCCAGCCTCGCAAAGCGCTCGCCGGCATCGTCGACGGCGCCGGTTTTATGGTCTTCACCGCCGGCGATGAGAGAGTCCGTTTCTCCATCGCCGGGTTGCAGGCGAACATAGTGATAAGGGTCTTCGGTATCCCAGTAGAGAGCATCAGGGATGACACCGCGCCCGATCTCGAACGACATGGCATAGGTTCGGTAGGGTGCCTGTTTGGTGTGGAGGGCGACACGGTCGTTGATCGGCGAATTCGTAGCAACGATCGCCCATTTTCCGGTGACGGCGAAGCCGGAGGTTGTTGCAACGCGGACCCCGCTCTCGGTTTCCTCGACCTTTTCCACCACGGTGTCGGCGAACAGCGCGCCACCGCAAGCGCGGACTGCGACGGCCAGCGCGCGCAGATATTTGAGCGGGTGGAATGTCGCCTGACCGGCGTAGCGCAGAGCGGGGGAGGCGGAAAACCCCGCAAAGGGCAGACCGGTGGTTCGTTCGACGGCGACGCCGATTTGGAGTGCGGCGTCGAGTTCGCGTTCGAGGTCGGCTTCCTGCGTTGCGGATGATGGAAAAAGGAATCCATCGACGCGCCTGAAATCGCAAGCGACACGCTCCGTCTGTTGGATCGCTTCAATGCGGTCGATTGCGGCCGATTGGCTCTCGTAAAAGAGCCGCGCCAGGTCATGCCCTCGCAATTCGATGAGCTTGGAAAAATAGTCGTCGCAGATCGATGTCAGATGCGCGGTCGTGCGGGCCGTCATTCCGCTGCCGATAGGACCGCGATCGATGACGGCCACTTTCTGGCCCGCGAGCGCGAGTTCGTAGGCTACCGACAAGCCGGCGATTCCGGATCCGATAACCGCGACATCGACTTGCTCATCCCGGGTGAGTGGCGCGGCGTCAGGCGCAACTTCCACCGCCGCCCACAGGGAAACCGTTCTTTCAGCGCTCACATTCATGGCGGAATTCTCCGAAACCGACACCCGCTAAATAGAGGCAAGAACGCAAAAGTTCCGCTTGACGCGCTATACGGCGGCACTCGGGACTTTCCGGATCAAGGAAGGGCGCGCTGTTCCGGTCGGCGATAGAGAATCATGCCGGCGTGATGCAGCACGCCCGCAATGAAATCTCCATCTGCGGTGAAACCTGTGTCATCCCAATATTCGATATGCGTGCCCGTGACTTCGTAACGTCCTTCATAGGCGCGTTCACGCGTACCGCGCGCCTCGACATAGCGCCCGTTCGGCAGGAGTTCATGCCGGATATAGTTGTCTTCCGTGACCCACAGCCCGACATAGGAGTGGTTGGCCTCAGAACCGGACTCTCCGGCGTTTACGGACTGGCTTAGCAGTGCAGCGGTCATCAAGGTTGCAAAGCTACGCATGTCAATCTCCTCATTTCCAAGGGTTCAAGAATTAGGTCGTGGCGGCGGCCGACCGAGCTCTGTTCCGCGCCGGTCAGGCGGCCCGGAAGGGACTGCGGGAAACCGACGGGGTCGGCTCGCGCCGGATCAGTTGCTCGATGCGGTCGGCCTGATCGTGATCTCGCTGGTGTCGACGCTCGCCGGAGCCTCGATCACCTGCCGGATCGCACGCGCGATATCGGCCGGCTGTAACGCGATGGCGCGATAGGCGTCCATCGCTGCCATGGTGTCTTCGTGGGTGATGGTTTGCGCAAGCTCGCTCTCGACGACGCCGGGGTTCACACAGGTCACGCGAATGTTGCTGCTCTCCTGGCGTAGCCCGTCGGATATCGCGCGAACGGCAAACTTCGTCGCACAATAGACCGCGGCCGTGGGGACGACCGACAGAGCGCCGATGGAACCGATGTTGATGATCTGTCCGCTATGCTGTGCCGTCATGACCGGCAACACCGCGCCGATGCCCCAAAGCACGCCCTTGATGTTCACGTCGACCATGTGCTCCCATTCGTCTAGCTTCAGGGCCGAAAGCGGCGAGAGCGGCATGACGCCGGCATTGTTCACCAGAACGTCGATGCGGCCCCATGTCTCAACTGCGCTCTTCGCAAAGGCTGCCATCGACTGACGATCGGTCACGTCCAGTATCTGCGCCCTGGCGGTTCCGCCTGCGCTCCTGATGTCTTCGGCAATGGCCTCGATACGGTCCAGGCGGCGCGCACCCAACAATAATCTCGCTCCGGCTGCGCCAAGCTCCCGGGCGATGCCCTCGCCGATACCACTGGATGCGCCGGTGATCAGAATGACCTTGTCCATGCTGTAACTCCGTTCGTTGCTTACACGGATAAGATGGACTTTGTTGACTGTCGCCGGTATCCGTCGATCACTGAACTCGGTGGTTAGAAGCGCTTTACAATGCAAATTGACATGAACCTTCTGCCGCTCTTCGTGGCGGTCGCTGAAGAGGATAATTTCCGTGCTGCCGCAGATAGGCTCGGCGTGACGCGCTCTGCCGTCAGCCAAGGGGTGCGGAGGCTCGAAGATGCCTTTGGTACGACGCTCGTCACCCGCACCACGCGCTCGGTGCGGCTGACCGAGGCGGGGGAGCGTCTGCGTGAGGCTCTGTCGCAGCCCCTGTCGGACATTGCATCGGCACTCGATCGTGTGGCGGCCGAGGATGAGCCGCGCGGCCACCTGCGGGTCGCGGTCACCTCGATCGCCGAGCGTTTCCTTTCCGGTCCGCTCATTGCCTCCTTTGCCGAGGCACATCCGAAGGTGACGATGGATGTCACCGTAACGGACGAGGAGTTCGACATCGTGGCCGCGGGTTTCGACGCTGGTGTCAGGCTTGGCGAGGTGATCGAGCAGGACATGATCGCGGTGCCCTTGACGGGGGACCAGCGCGAGATGGCCGTTGCTGCCCCATCCTATCTGGCCGCGCACGGCACACCGCTGCATCCGCGCGAACTGGTGCATCATCGCTGCGTCGGATGGCGGCGAGCGCCGAATGTCGCGCCCTACAGATGGGAATTCGAAGAAAACGGAATTCCATTCGACGTGGCGGTCGAGCCGCAGATCACCACCAATGATCTGCGCTTCATGCTTCGTTCAGCACTCTGCGGGGCAGGGATCACCTTCGCAACGGAAGAGACCTTCCGGCCATTCGTGGAGGACGGTCGACTCGTCCCTCTGCTGGAAGATTTCCTTCCGCCATTCCCCGGATTTTATCTGTACTTCCCTCAGCGCCGCAACATGGCGCCAAAGATGCGGGCCTTGATCGAGCACGTACGACGGTGGCGATAGCGGCGAAAGACCTGGTTTCGTTTCGGCCGCCCGGGGGCATCTGAACGAGCCGTCGCTCAACTCCGTTCCGGGAAAAGTGCCTTCAGGCCTTCCGGCGAAGCGTCGGCGATGCCGCGCTCGGTAATGAGGCCGGTGATGAGGCGTGCAGGCGTAACATCAAAGGCCGGGTTGGCTGCCGGGCTGCCTTCCGGCGAAATGCGCACGCTGGCAATCGAGCCGTCGGGCGCTCGTCCCTGCACGAAGCTCACTTCGTCACCCGCCCGCTCCTCGATCGGGATTTCCTTCACCCCGTCATGGACGGTCCAGTCTATGGTCGGAGAGGGAAGCGCCACGTAGAACGGGATGCCGTTGTCGCGCGCGGCAAGGGCCTTCAGATAGGTCCCGATCTTGTTGCAGACGTCGCCATTGGCCGTGGTGCGATCCGTGCCGACGATGACGAGATCGACGTCCCCATGCTGCATGAGATGTCCGCCTGCATTGTCGACAATCAACGTATGAGGTACGCCGTGGCCGTTCATTTCCCAGGCGGTCAGATAGGCTCCCTGATTGCGCGGCCGCGTCTCGTCGACATAGACGTGGATGGGAAGACCTTTTTCGACCGCCATGTAGATCGGAGCGGTCGCGGTGCCGTAGTCAACGGTTGCAAGCCATCCGGCATTGCAGTGGGTAAGGATTTTCACCGGTTCGCCCGGCTTCTTCCTCGCGGCAATTTCGCGGATCACCTTGAGACCGTTGGCGCCTATCGCACGGTTCAGCTCGATATCTTCCTCTGCGATCTTGGCAGCGCGCTGATAGGCAGCGTCAGCACGCTCCTGCTCCGGCAACGCACGCAAGTGCTCGCGCATGGCATTCAGGGCCCAGCGCAGGTTGATCGCGGTCGGACGTGTCTCGTGGAGCTCTTCCCACACCGAGTCGAGATGTGTGTCCGAGGAGTCCTCCGCCATGGCGATCGCGACGCCGTAGGCAGCGGTGACGCCGATAAGCGGGGCGCCGCGTACCCACATGTCCCGGATCGCGACAGCGATATCGGCAATCGTCTTGAGCGTCACCACGCGGAATTCATGGGGCAACCAGCGCTGGTCGATGATATCGACCGATCGGCCGTCCTCGTTGAGCCAGATCGTATGGTAGTGGCGGTCTCCGACTTTCACGAGAGTGGTTCCTTCTGAAGCCGTTCTGCCGTCTCACGAATGTCCCTGAGGCTGTGGATACGGTGGCGGTTCACGGCGATATGGCGGCCGAGTTTCAGCGCCTTGCTTTCGCAGCCGGCGCGACGATCCGGGTCGGCGATCATCTCGAAATCGGCATTGTGAGCGAGGCCGAGAATGCGGCGGTGTATTTCAACGCCCGCGAAGCCCAGCATCTCGCGGTAGATTTCGTCGAGCACGATGTTTAATGCCTGTTCGGCCGCGAGCGGGTCGCCACGGTCTTCGAAGAGGCTTGCCTGGTAGAGGATCCCGCGGCGTTCCGTGCGCCAGAGTCTCGAGAATTCGACGCGGAAAGTTTCCCAGATGGTCTCAATCGTGTCGAGCAGATAGGAGCGCACCTCGTCACGTGAGCCACGCTCGGCCTCATGCCCGCTTTGCGAGAAATAGCTCATCCAGAAATTGGCGAGGAGCATGCCGACGTCGAAGCTGATCGGCCCGTAAAAGGCGAACTCCGGATCGATGATGCGGGTCTCGTCGTCCGTCACCATGATCGAACCGGTATGCAGGTCGCCATGGCAGAGTGTTTCGGCCTTGGCAGAGAAAAGGTGCTTCAACCGTTGCGCCTCGACCTTGAGGTCGCGGTCTGCGCGCAGCTCGGCCACCAGCGGATCGAGTTGCGGCGCGGTGTGGCGATTGAGCTCGGCTTCGAAATAGGGATCGGAGAAGACCAGGTTTTCCGTAATGTCGCAGAGTTCGACATTGTCGGCAAAAAGCGCCACGTCGGCCTTCTTTTCGCGCGTCGGCAGGGAGAAGTCGGAGCCCCGGAAGAGCGTGCGGGCGGCGAAGAGCCCGAGGTCGCGGCCGATTTTCGGCAGCCGGCGACCTTCTATCAGTGCGCGGCGCAGAATGACGTGCGGTGTGAGAAACTCCATGACGATGATGGCCTGCTCAACGTCAAAGAAGACGATTTCCGGCACCATGCCCGGATCGCGCGCGCCCTGGCGCACGAGTGCATGATATTCGAAGAAAGAGCGCTTTAGCGGCAGCGGCCAGCTCTCACCGACGAGGCGCACATAGGGGAGAGCCTGCTTGATTATCGCAGAACCCTTGTCGCCCGTGACGATGAATACGAGATTGAGGTTGCCGTCGCCAACTTCCTTGACCGTCCAGCGTTCGCAATTCTCGCCGATCTTCTCTTTGAGAGCAGCGTTGCCGCCAATGCGGAGCGGCAGCGTCTCGGCGCTCAGCGCCTCGAAGACTTGCTTGTCCATAGGGTCCTCCTCCTGCATGCGCCGTACAGCCTCCACGGCACGTCGCCATGCGTGACGAGTTCTCAGCTAAGGCACCATGCTGGCAAATGTCAACAACCTTGACATTTGATGAGACGCTATCCTAACGTGCTGCCTTGGGAGGAGAACATGGGCGAACAGGCAGTGTTTCGCATTGCGGGCGTGCGGAAAACCTTCGGGGCTGTGCCGGTGCTTCAGGGGGTTGATCTCGCACTCAAGCCGGGTGCAGTCACCATTCTGATGGGCGCCAACGGCGCCGGGAAGTCGACGCTCGTGCGCATACTGAGTGGCGTGTACCGGCGGGATGCCGGAACGATGACCCTCGCAGACCAACCTTTCGAACCAGCAACGCCCGCAGGAGCTATCCGGGCCGGCGTCGTGACAGTGCACCAGAGCATTGACGACGGCGTCGTTGCCGATCTCGACGTCGCGACCAATCTCACGCTCGACCGTCTCAACGGAAAGGGTGCGCGGTTCTTCTTCAATCCGCGCCGGGTGCGCCGCGAGGCGGCGGCCGTCGCCTCCCGCATGGGGCTCTCGATAAACCTCGGCGCCGGCATCAGCGAGCTTACACTTGCCGACCGCCAGATGGTGGCGATTGCCAGGGCGATGGCGCATGAGCCCAAGGTACTGATCCTTGACGAGCCGACATCGTCTTTATCCAGCGCCGAGGCCGAGAGGCTGTTCGAGCTCATCGGTCGGCTGAAGGCGCGGGGCGTGGCCATCCTTTATATTTCGCATCGTATGTCGGATATCCGGCGGCTTGCCGACAGCATCGTCGCGCTGCGCGATGGTCGTATTGCCGGCAGTTTCGAGGGACCCGATCTCGATTATGAAGGCGCCGTCAATGCGATGCTGGGCAAGAAGGTCTCGTCAGGTTCTGTTAATGTTAGGGAAGCAGGCGCCCCTGTTTTCAAAGCCTGCGGCCTGAGGCTCTCTGCGCAGTTGCGCCCCATCGATCTGAGTTTGGGCGACGGCGAGATCGTTGCTGTCACCGGCCTGGTGGGCGTTGGAAAGACTGCGCTTGCCGAAACCCTTTTCGGCGCGCGTTCTCCCGCCGCCGGCGAGATGGTGCTCGATGGGCAGCCTTATGCGCCGAAAACGACAGGTCAGGCTATTGCGCGCGGCGTTTTCCTGGTCGCCAAGGATCGTGCCGAAAGTGGCATCGTCCCCGATTTCAACATCTATGAGAATACGAGCCTACCCTTTCTGCGGAGGCTCTCTCGCTTCAGCGTGTCGAACCGGCGTGCGGAGCGGGCGAGGGCGAGGGGGCAGATCACCTCCCTTGGCGTCGTTTGCCGCAGCGAGCGAGACGAAATGCAAACGCTGTCGGGCGGCAACCAGCAGAAGGTGATGGTCGGCCGCTGGCTTTCCGAGCCATCTCGCGTTCTCATCCTCGATGAGCCGTTCCAAGGCGTCGATATCGCTGCGCGCCGCGACATCGGAGCGAAGCTGCGCGCTTCCGCGGCCGGGCGCTCCACCATCCTTTTCCTGACCGAGCTGGACGAAGCCTTCGAGGTCGCGGACCGCATTCTGGTCATGTCGGAGCAGACCATCGTCGGCGAACATCGCAACGCCGGCATCGATGTCGAGCGGCTTCTCTCCGAGATCGCAGGGCAAAAACACCAACAGGTCAGCGGATCATGAGCATTGAACAGAGCAAACCGGCGGCGAGCCAGGCGATTCCGTCGTCAGCTGGCGTGCGGGAAGCAGCGATAAGATACGGCTTTCTCGTGCTTTTGGCCGGGATGATCCTCTATTTCTCATTGGTCACCGGTGGATTCGCCTCTCCGCAAAGCGCAGTTTTCATTCTGCAATCGGTCTCGATCACAGGCATCCTCGCGCTCGGCGTAACGGCGACCCTGGTCGTCGGCGGCTTCGACCTGTCGATAGGCTCCATCGCCACGACGGCGATGATGGCCTCGTCCTACGTCATGGTCGTGCTGGGTGGGGATGCTTTGACGGCGACCCTCGTGTGCTTCTCGATCGGGGTTCTCATCGGGCTGATCAATGGCATCATTATCGTCTACATGCGCGTGCCCGACCTGCTCGCGACGCTCGGCATGATGTTCCTGCTGCTCGGCCTTCAGCGCATCCCGACAGAGGGACGCTCGATCGCCGCCGGCATGACCCTGCCCGACGGCACCGTTGCGCCCGGCACTTTCAGCCCTGCCTTTCTGGCGCTCGGGCGTCATCGCTTCGATTTCGTCCTGCCAAATCTCGTGCCGGTCTCTGTCGTGGTCCTGATTATTCTTGCGGTCGTTATCTGGTTCTTCCTCGAATATACGCGCTTCGGCCGGATGATGTACGCCGTGGGCTCGAACGAGCGTGCCGCCAGCCTAGCGGGCGCGCCGGTCAATGCTTACAAAATCTGGGCCTATGTCATTTCCGGCGTCTTTGCCTCGATCGGCGGTATCCTGCTCGCGGCCCGCCTCGGCCGCGGGGATATCGCCTCCGGCAACAACCTGCTGCTGGACGCCGTCGCCGCTGCGCTGATCGGTTTCGCCGTACTCGGTGCCACCAAGCCGAACGCCTTCGGCACGGCCGTCGGCGCGCTCTTCGTCGGCATCCTGCTGCAGGGCCTGACGATGATGAACGCGCCCTACTACACCCAGGATTTCGTCAAGGGCGCGGTGCTGGTCATTGCCCTGATTTTCACCTTTGCGCTCTCGAAAAGAGGCAGACGCTGACGGCGCGGCCTTCGGCGGGCAACCAAAGTTCACCAGTGGAGGAGACTGAAATGAACATTACGCGCAGGACGGTGGGCAGATGGACGTTGGGGCTGTTGGGGGTGGCATTCGCCATGCCGTCTCTGGCGGCCGATTTTCCTAAACCTTTCGATAAGCCCGGCCAGGTGAAGATCGCGCTCGTGCGCTACCTGTCGACCGGCGATTTTTTCCAGTCCTACCTTGCGGGCGTCGAGGCGCAGGCCAAGGCGCTCGGCGTCGAGCTGCAGGTCTTGGACAGCCGTCAGGATGCTGCGCTCCAGGCGGACATGGTCGACCAGGCGATCGCGCTGGGCGTGCAGGGCATCATCATCCAGCACGGTCTGACGGAATCCATGATGGAAGCCGCCCAGCGCGCGGTCGACGCCGGCATCAAGGTCGTTGCCTTCGACGTGAATGTCGAGAACGAGAAGATTCCGCAGATCGAACAGTCCGACCGCGACCTCGCCCGCCTTGCGCTCGAACAGGCGGTCAAGGACAATGGCGAGAGCTTCAAGGCCGGCTACGTCTATGTCGCCGGAATTGCGCCGCTTGACCGTCGCGACGAGACCTGGAAGGCGTTCAAGGCGAAGTATTCGGGCATCAACGAAGCCGCGCAGTTCGGCACGATGGACAATCCGATCGCCAATTCGGTGGCCAACCAGGCGCGGTCGGTGATTTCCGCCAACCCGGACATCACCGTGATGTTCGCCCCTTACGACGAGTTCGCCAAGGGTGTGAAGATCGCGGTAGACGAGGCGGGAATGTCCTCCAGCGTGAAGATCTATTCGGCCGACATCTCGACCTCGGACATCGCGGCCATGCGTGAACCGGATTCCGCCTGGGTTGCGACCGCGGCGACGAACCCGGCCGTCGTGGGTCAGGTTTCCGTTCGCGCGCTCGCCATGCTGCTCGCGGGCGAGGATCCGGGCCGTCAGGTCATCGTACCGCCGACGCTCATCACCCAGAAGGATCTGAACGATCAGGACATCAAGAATATGGAAGATCTCGGTGCAAAGCTGCCGCAGTTCGCCCATGCCGAAGTCGCGATGCCTGGCTGGATGCCCAGGCCCTGATGTCGGGTACCGGGCGGCCGCTGGGCCGCCCTAGGGCTTGGCAGGGGCACTCCTGCCAAGCCCGTCTCGGCTCCAGCGATCCATGATCCGCCGCGCCATCGAAGTGGTGACGACGAGGTGCGAGGCGAAGCCTCCCTTCAGAGCGGCCAACAGGGGTTCAAACTTGTTTTCCTCCTGCACGACGAGCATGCGCTTCCTGATCGCGCGGATGGAATTGAGATCGGCGGAGATGCAGCGCCGATTGTGCGCGCAATCCATCCATTGACCGTCGTGATCGATGATCTGCCCGGCGATCACTCCGGCCGCGCCCCTCTCGCCCATGGCATGCATCTCGTCGGCCGAAAGGGCGCCGCATTTGACGAGATGGCTGTCGTCCTCGATTCCTCCGACGGAGTAGAGCGAAAGCCGGCAGTCGGAAATGGTCGCGAGCTGCTCCCGAATGACCGGCTCGGCGCGCAGTTCCTCAGCAAGCCGCTCTGAAGAGAGAACGAGGGGTGCGTAGATATTGACGCCCTCGGCGTTGAGGCGACGCGCAATTTCGGTGGTGCACTGATCGGGGCGGTAGGAATAGGGTGCGCCCAGATTGCCGCAAAGCTGCACGACGGTGACGCCCTTGAGGTCTGCGAAGGGCATGACGTCGGCGATATGATATACGGTGCGGCCCCATGCCACCCCAATTCGGTCGCCCTTGTTGATCAGCTCCAGGAAGACCGAGGCTGCGACCACCGGAACCTCCGCAACCCGGTTCATCGCTTGCCGATCTTCCGGGACGATCCAAGCGGTCGTCAGTCCCGTGGCGTCTTCGAGTTCCCGGGCGAGAACGTCACTGGAGAAGAGTTCCGATGAGGTGGTGATCGTGACGATACCCATCTCCCGGGCGCGCCGCAGATACATGGCGATGGAAGCACGCGAGATTTCCAGCCTCCGGGCAACTTCGTCCTGGCGAAGGCCGTGCGTATAGTAAAGCCAGGCGGCCTTGTGAATGATCTGGTCGTTGACGCGGATCGGCATATCGGTCTTTCATGAAACGGACCTGACATAATTCATCAATGCTGACAAAAGTCAACGAGGCGCTTCCGGCCTTCATTCATGAGCTTGGCCAACAAGCGATCATATCGGACGTTCCGCCACAACCAGTAGCAGGAAAGCACCGAGATCACGCCATCTGCTGAACCGGGGCACTGTCTTACAAGCTTCCTCCGTGGGCTGCGGCTCCTCAATTCGGCTTATGCGAAAGCCGGCAGATGCCACAGCGTTGAGATAGTCTCCGATCGTCCTCGGAAAACGAGGTACCGCGAATGGGACGACATTTTCCCCTGTCGGCCGATTTCCGAACTTCCAGTGCTCTGTAAAACTGGACCTGTCGAAATAGCGTGCGACGCAAAGACCAGTCGTCCGGCCATGCTCATCTTTCTGCCATTGCAATCCGGGCGTGATAAAACACGGATGCAAGACGCTGAACGCGACAAAGCCGCCCGGACGAAGCAAGCGATAGGCTTCACACATCGCCCCTTGAAAATCAGGACCGTCCATCAACGCCATCGTCGAAAGGACGGCATCAAAGGAAGAGGCCGGAAATCCCGTGTCGGAACTATAGGACGCTACCTTGTAGGTCACCCCAACAGGGTCGGCGACCTCTGCCTGACGGGCATGCTCGATCAAGCCTTGCGAGATATCGATGCCCGTCACCTTGGCACCCATCCGCGCGAAATGTCGGGTATTCGAACCTTCACCACATCCAAAATCAAGGACTTCCAAGCCTGCAATAGGCGGCAGACATTGCTGAAAGGCCGGGAAAGTGAACAAGTCACGATAGACATCGTAGCCGTTGCGCACATCGTTCGTCCACTGATCGGCGTTTTGATTCCAGCGAGCGGCGACTTCTTCCTGTGCCTGGTCGGTCATTTCATCTCTCCGCAGTATGTTTCTCAGCTCTCCCAAGGCCGAGTTGATTGCGCCAAGCAACGTCGGCCACGAGCGGCAGAACCCCCGGCGCGATCCGATTTCGGCCGGCCGCGCCAGGGCAGGATGTTTTCAGGACCACCGTCATGCCGGCGCGTCGGCGACGGAAGCGCGTTCGATGAGTTCGGTTTGCAGCACGACTCGGCGGGCACTTGCTTCATATCCGTTCAGCCGCTCGACCAGCAGTTTCGCGGCTGTTTCGCCCAGGCGGTAGACGGGTTGCCTCACCACCGTCACAGGGGGCGAGGTGACCGAGGTCCAATCGGCGTCATGGAACGATACGAGCGACAGCTCGTCCGGGATAGCAATGCCGGCTGCGCGGCTGGTCTTGAAAACTTCGAGGCCGATCACGCTGTCGGAGGCGATGATCGCGGTCGGGCGCTCGCTCGACTGCAACATCGCCGAGACGATGCCCCGCGTATGGTCCGGCGTGATCGCGCCCACACGCACCCAGCCTTCCATTCCCTGAAGGCCAGCCTCCCGGCAGACGCCAAGAAAACCTTCGACGCGCCGGCGCACCGAGCCCGTATTTACGTCTGAGGGCACGCGGAAAACATGATCCGGTGTGTCGCACGCAGTGATATAGGCGATGCGGCGATGGCCGAGCGCAATGAGCCGTCGCGTGATGCCTTCGGCGGCGTGTCTGTCATCGGCAATAACGGTGTCAACGTCGAGCGTCTCACTGCCGCGGTCGAGCAGCGCCAGCGGCCGGCCCGAGCGGGCGGCTTCCTGAAGGTGATCGACATTGCTTTCCTTGGCCGGCGAGACGATCAAGCCGTCCACGCGCTTGGCCAGCAGGGTGCGAATGGCCGCCTTCTCGACAGCCACGTCCTCGCCGGAATTTATGAGGATGACCGTAAAGCCGGCCTGGCGGGCCACGTCGGTGATGCCCCGCATGGCAAGACTGAAAAATGGGTTCTCTATGTCGCCCACCACGACGCCGATCGTGCCGGAGCGGCCCGTCGTCATGCTGCGGGCGAGCTCGTTCGGACGGTAATCGAGTGCCCGGGCAGCGGCTGTCACCGCGTCGCGCACCGGGTCGCTCACCGTTCCGTAGCCGCCCAGCACGCGCGCTGCCGTCGCCTTGGAGACGCCTGCCTTGCGTGCGACGTCGGCAACGGTGACGGATGTGGATCGGGGCGGGTTCTGGTCCATGAACGGTAGCCTTACAAGAGATGTTGACGACAGGCAAACGCGAAGATAACAATTGCGAACATAAAAAGAGACCGGTCTCTTGGAGAATGAGACCGGTCTCTGAGCCGTGAGAAGTCTTTTCGCCGCATGTGGCGGCATGGGGCCAGGCGATGGAGTTGCGCCGTTGCCCGGAGGGGAACCCTGCGCCCGAAACACCGCAAATGACATAACCAGAGGAGAACGAACCGATGGAATTTCTCGAAGCGATCAAATTACCCTTTACGGGACTGCGAGCAGCGATCCTGGCGACCGTCCTGACTGTTGCGGCAGCCGCCGCAGTGCCGGCTGCCGCAGAGGACAATCCGCTCGGCCTGATTGATCCGGCCACCATCAGCGTCGGCACAATGGGTGATGCCAAGCCCTATGCCTTTACCACCTCGGACGGCAATTTCACGGGTTTCGATATCGAGCTCTTCCTCAATGTCGCAGAGCGCATCGGCTTCAAGAAGGATCAGGTGATCTTCACCGGTCAGGAGTTCGCCGCGCTGATGCCGTCGGTCGCCAACAGCCGCTTCGATGTCGCGGCAGCAGCGATCGGCACCACGGAGAAGCGCAAGGAGACAGTCGATTTCTCCGACGGCTATATTGCAGGCTACCTCTCCGTACTGACGGCGGATGCCTCCATCACCGATGCTGCCGGCTTGAAGGGTCAGCGGCTCGGAGTCGTGCAGGGCACGCTCCAGGAAATCTATGCCGAGAAGAACTTCGCCGGGGCCGATCTCGTCAAATTCCCGGACAACAACTCTGCCGTGGCGGCGCTCAACAACGCCACCGTAAATGCGCATTTCCTCGACTACGAGGCGGCAAAGGACTATTCGAGCCGCTATCCGGAGCTGAAGATTGCAATCAATATTCCAAGTTTCGATGCACCGGCCGGCTTCGTCGTGCGGAAGGGCAACGATGCGCTGCGGGAGGCGCTGAACAAGGCGCTGCACGCCGCAATGCAGGACGGCACCTGGAAAACGCTGCACGAAAAGTGGTTCCCGGGAACGCCGATGCCTGAAGCATATCTTCCGAAGCCTTGATCCTGCTTCGCCGGTCCGCCCCCTGCCGGCCGGACCGGCTACTCGTTAGAGCGCGATGAGGAAAAGCGTGTGCTGTTTTTCGCCCGCATCCCGCGCTTCAACTTACTGGAATCGATCACGTTCATGATCTCAGGTCGATCCGACCTAAAAAATCGTGATCCAAAGGGACTGCCTGATGAACTGGCTTGAAAACCTGCGCCGCAGCTTCCTCGACTGGAATGCGATGGCCGAAGTCCTGCCGGCCATGGTCACGGTCGGCCTGAAGAACACGCTGATCCTTGCGGCGGCCTCCACGGTGCTCGGCGTCGTCATCGGCATGGTACTGGCGATCATGGGTATTTCGCGATCGCCCTGGCTGCGCATTCCAGCCCGCATCTATACGGACATTTTCCGCGGCCTTCCCGCCATCGTCACCATCCTTTTGATCGGCCAGGGCTTTGCCCGTATCGGCCGCGAACTGTTCGGGCCCTCGCCCTACCCCCTCGGTATTCTCGCGCTCAGCCTGATTGCCGGCGCCTATATCGGCGAAATCTTTCGCTCGGGCATTCAGAGCGTCGATCGGGGCCAGATGGAGGCATGCCGCGCGCTCAGCATGAGCTATGGCCAGGGCATGCGCCTTATCGTCGTGCCGCAGGGCGTGCGCCGCGTGCTGCCGGCGCTGGTCAATCAGTTCATAGGCAATGTGAAGGATTCGAGCCTCGTCTATTTCCTCGGCCTGCTCGCCTCTGAACGCGAGATCTTCCGCGTCGGCCAGGACCAGGCCGTGGTGACCGGCAACCTTTCGCCGCTGCTTCTCGCGGGCGTCTTCTATCTCGTGGTAACCGTGCCGCTCACCCACGTCGTCAATGCGATCGACAGTCGCCTCCGGCTCGGCAAGCAGCGCCCGGCGATCATCACCAGCGGACTGCAGGAGGTCAGCGAACTCGACAGCGCAAATCGCGCCTCGCAGGCCACATTCAAGGGTGGCAGCCTGGAGGTCCGCGATCTGGGCATGGCCTATGGCGAGCTCGACGTGCTGAAGGGCGTCGATCTTTCGGTGAAGCCGGGGAGCGTCACCTGCGTCATCGGCCCGTCCGGCTCCGGCAAGTCGACGCTTCTGCGCTGCCTCAACCGTCTGGTCGAACCAAAGTACGGCGACATCCTGCTCGACGGCAAGAGCATTCTTGCCATGAAGCCGGAACGGCTGCGCCGCCGGGTGGGCATGGTTTTCCAGCACTTCAACCTTTTTCCGGATCATACGGCGCTGGAAAACGTCATGCTTTCGCTGACGAAGATCAAGCGCTTGCCGAAAGCCGAAGCCGAGCGCATCGCCACCGCACGGTTGGCTGATGTCGGCCTGGCAGGCCGTCAGCATCACCGTCCCGGCGGGCTTTCCGGCGGGCAGCAGCAGCGCGTCGCCATAGCCCGTGCGCTGGCGATGGAACCGGAAGTCATTCTGTTCGACGAAGTGACGAGCGCGCTCGATCCCGAACTGGTCAAGGGCGTGCTCAACCTTATGGCCGAACTCGGCGAGCGCGGTATGACCATGGTCGTCGTCACCCACGAAATGGGCTTCGCCAGACGCGTCGCCGACCAGGTCGTCTTCATGGACGAGGGCCGCGTCGTTGAAGCCGGCACGCCCGAGGCGATCTTCGACAAGCCGCAAAGCCCGCGGCTTCAGCGCTTCCTGGCGGAAGTGCTCTGATCGCGGCGGCAATCCTTTCGCGGCGGCAATCCTTCACCATCATAATCCCCCACGGACTGAAAGACAGCGACCATGAAAGACAACACAATCACCTCGGCGGTTATCGTCGGCGCAGGCATTTTCGGCGTATCCACGGGCGTGCAGCTCGCTCGGCGCGGCATCCGCGTGACCATGCTGAACGAAGGGCCACCTGCCGGGGGCGCTTCCGGTCGATCGCTATCCTGGCTGAATTCCTCCCGCATGCGCTCCGAGCCCTATCATCGCCTGCGCATGGCCGGCATAGATCGCTATCGCACGCTTTCGGCTCGCTTTCCCGATGCGGATTGGCTTCGCTTCGAGGGCGGCCTGACCTGGGATGCCGATGACGCAAGTAACGGCATCGATGCAGCTTATCGCCACGAAGTATCACTCGGCTACGATGCGAGGCATCTTTCCGCAGGCGAGGTTGCGGCGATCACGCCTGGCGTCGATACGAGCACGATTACGCCGCAGGGCGCCATCTTCAATCCGGGCGAAGGGTGGGTCGATCTGCCAAGCCTGATCGGCCTGCTCCTAAAGGAATTTGCCGCCCTCGGAGGAACGCTCGTGACCGATCAGGGTGCAGCAAAAATCGTGGTGGAAGGCGGCAGGGCCGTCGGCGCCGAGACTGCGGCAGGCAATCGCTTTACGGCCGATGCCGTCGTGCTCGCGACCGGCCCGGCGGTGCCGAAGATGGTGGCCGAGGCCGGAGAGACCATCGGCGATGCAACCCCCGTCGCCCTTCTGGTCCAGACGAAACCGCTCGCCCATCCGCTGCGCGCCGTCTTGAACACGCCGCGCGTCGCCGTGCGGCCGGCGCCGGGCGGCACCTTCTCACTGGACGCAGACTGGGCGGCGGACGAAGGCTTGAGGTTGCGCGAGGACGGCGGCCACGACATCGACCGAACCATCGTAGAGGCGCTGATCGCGGAGGCGTCCAAGGTGATGGAGGGCAATCCGCAACTCGAGGTCGAATCGATCGGCGTCGGCAGCAAACCCATTCCTGGTGACGGCGAACCGGTGGTGGGCGCGCTCAGGGCCATTCCCGGCTACCATGTCGCCTTCAGCCACAGTGGCGCGACCCTCGGCCTGATCATCGGCGAACTTCTCGCGCACGAGGTCGCAACCGGTTCGGAGCACCCGATGCTTGCCACGTTCCGCCCCGAGCGCTTCGCGTCACGGTGAGGGGAGGGGACATCAGTCCCGATCGTTGAACCCGGTACTCCCCTCCCGGGCATTTGGCGCCGGGGTCGGCCATTCGCGAGTCGTGCCCGGCTGCACCGGCCGCTCCAGATAGGTTGAAAGAACGACATAGCTGCGTGTCGCCTTCACTCCGGGCGTATCGTAGAGCCGGGCCAGCAGCCCTTCGAGCGCATGGGTGCTTTCCGTGCGCACCTTGAGCAGCATGCAGGTGTCGCCAGCGACCGAGTGGATTTCTTCGACCTCCGGGTGCTGCTCGATCGCGAGCAGCGCCGGGGTTTTGCCCCAGCCGGTCGTGTCGACATGGACGAAGGCGAGCAAGGTCTTTCCGACAGCCTCCGGATCGATCAGCGCTGCGACGCGGCGGATTGCGCCCGATCGCCGCAATCGCTTCACCCGCTCGTGCGCGGCTGGCGGCGAAAGCCCGACTCGATCGCCGAGTTCGGCGTAGCTTGTCGTTGCGTCCTCGACCAGAACGCCTAACAGCTTTCGGTCCATCGCGTCGAGGTCACGCTCGGGCTGCCGCTTCCGCCGAACTTCATCTGTATTTTGTTCCATTCAGGTGTTTCCTCTTGATGCCGAACAACGTTCTGCAACTATGGAGAAATGACGAACATCAATCAATCCATCCCCGCCGCATCCGCGGAAAGGGCCCGCATTCCGCCCGTGGCATTCATGCTGACCGCCTGCGTCGGCGTCATCGGTTCGAATTCGCTGGCGCTCGGCCCGATCGCGCCGGAAGTGGCGCGCAGCCTCGGCGCTGGAGTACCAGCCGTGATGACGGCATCGGCTGCCTTCGGTCTCGGCACGGCAGCGAGCGCAGTCTTTCTCGGTCGTCTCATCGATCGTCATGGAGCAAGGCGCATGCTGGCCGTCGCGCTTCTGGTCCTTGCCGTCGGGCTTGGCGGCAGCGCAGTCGCACCGGCCCTGCCGCTTCTCGTCGCCGCGCAACTCCTCGTCGGGATCGCCGCAGGCATAGCACTTCCCGCCATCTACACGCTTGCCGCCGTTGTCGCCCCGGCGGGCCGCGAGAGTGAGACCATCGGACTGGTGCTGACCGGCTGGACGCTGAGCATGGTAGCGGGCGTCCCGCTGTCGGCGGCGGTCGCCGATTTCGCGGGCTGGCGGGCGGTCTACGCACTTGTCGCCGCCGCCACGCTGATTGCCTGCGCCGCTGTCCGGCTCGCTGCCGTGCGGGAGGGATCGAAAGGCAACGCGACTTCGCCGCTCGCGGCACTCGGCGTGCGCGGGGTCGTCCCTCTTCTGGCCGCCTGCGCCGCCTTCATGGCCGCATTCTATGGTGTCTACGGCTATATCGGCGATCATCTCCATGCCGCGCTTGGGCTGCCGCTCAGTGCCAACGGCCTCGTTGCGGTCTCGTACGGCCTTGGCTTCGGCGCTGCAGCCTTCCTCGACCGCCTGATCGATCGCTTCGGCGCGGCGAGACTGTTGCCGCTGATATTTCTTGCCGTCGCTGGCGTCTACGTCTCGATGTCGGCTGCGAGCGGCTCTTACACAGCCATGCTGGGGGTCGTATTTCTGTGGGGCCTCTGCAATCATTTCGGGCTGAACGTGCTGATCATGCGGCTCACCGCACTCGATCCCGCAAAACGCGGCGCCATCATGGGGCTGAACAGCGGCGTCACCTATCTCGCCCTTTTCGCCGGTACGATCGGCTTCGGCGAAATTTACGCCCTGACCGGCTTTTCCATTCTTCCGATGGCCGCGGCCGGATTGATGCTGACGGCGGTCTTCACCGTTGCGCTTACGTCACGCTAGCGGGGGATGAGGCCCGGGGATCACCCCGGGCCCGGACGGTCATAGGGCCTCTGCCACGCGTTGACGCAGAAGCGCTGCCGTTCTCTTCGCTGCGGTTTTCCGGTTGCTCCATTCGTCTTTCACTCTGCCCAAATAGGCGTCACGCGCATAGAGCAGTGTCTGAGCTTCCGTGTCCGGCATCTGGTTCGCCGCCCATTCGGCCGCCGCATCCTTGGTGATGAAGTCGCCGCTGACCGACGTGCGCCACATCCGCGCGAGGGTCAGCAATACGTTCCGCTCATCCCCATGGAGACCGTCGACCAATACGGGAAGCGCCTCGCGCATTGCGCCGCGGACGTGTTCCAACGGAATGGAGGGCAGGAGCCCCGTAGGCTCTGGACCTAATATCGGCACTGCCTCTTGTCGAGCCTGAGCGAGCACCAGCGTATTCTCCGGATCGGACACCGGCATCGGGAGTTGCCCGGATTCAAAGGCATCCCGCAACCATTCGCCGTAAATGAATTCAGCCCGAACGGGAAACATCGGCGCGGAAATGTCTACCTGCAGAAACACCATCAATTCGACGCAGCGTGGAGCTCCCGGCGGGCGGGGATGACGCCCGGAAATGCGCAGCAAAGCCGAAAGAAGAGCTCTGCGTTGTTCGTCAGTCATGGGGCGGTCTGTGACGGCCAGGAGGTCAACGTCACTCTGCGGCCGCAACCCACCCGAAACGGCCGATCCATGCAGATAGACGGCGAGAAGCGCGTCCTGAAGGATCCTGCTGATCGTCTCCGATGCTGCCAGCGCCTGGTCGCTCGGCTGTGGTGGTGTCGCTGATTGCATCCCGCATCTCAACTCATCGTGATCCGGTGATCAGCTCGCTGCGCGAAATGGCTTTGCCAGCGAGGCCGGAAAGTGCAGTGCCAGCATCTGGCGATTTTGCGAAATGATCACCAGAACGATGATCGTTGCGAGGTAGGGAAGGGCGGAGAGGAGCTCTGACGGGACTGCTATGCCGAGAGCCTGCCCTTGTAGCTGCAGGATCGTCATGCCGCCGAACAACCAGGCGCCGATCAGGACGCGCAGCGGCCGCCATGTCGCAAAAACGACGAGTGCCAGCGAAATCCAGCCCTTACCGGCCGTCATGTTCTCCACCCAGAGTGGGGTGTAGGCGACCGACAGATATGCGCCGGCCAGGCCGGCCATCAGCCCACCGAAAAGCACCGCCATATATCGGATCCTGATGACCGGATAACCGATCGCGTGTGACGTCTCGGGCGATTCGCCGATGGTGCGGAGAATGAGGCCGCCTTTGGTCCGGTAAAGGAACCAGGTGATGAGCCCGAATATAGCGATCGCCAGGTAGACCATCGGGTCGAAGCGGAAGAACAGCGGCCCGACCACAGGGATATCGGACAGCAGGGGTATATGGATGCGTTTGAGCGCATCGATCGGCGTGCTGCCGAAACCGCGCCCGAGGAACGCCGAGACCCCCGATCCGAATATGGCGAGCGCCAGGCCGGCTGCATACTGGTTGGTCAGAAAAGTCAGCGCCAGAACGCCGAAGAGAAGCGAGGTGGCGGCGCCGGCGAGTGCGCCGGCCGCAATGGCTACCGGCATGGGGAGGCCGGAGATCACCGCCCAAAAGGCAAAAGCCGCTCCCATCAGCATCATTCCCTCCAGGCCGAGGTTGAGTACGCCGGATTTTTCGACGACGAGCTCCCCGAGGGATGCGAAAATCAATGGCGTCGCGGCGATAATGGTGCCGGTGAAAATGGCAATGAAAAGGTCCATCACGCGTGCTCCGGAATGTGGCGAAGGCGGTAGTAGATGAAGAAATCGGCGGCGAGCAGGAAGAACAGAAGAACCCCTTGGAAGATGCGGGTGAGCGCTGCCGGAAGGCCGAGCGTCATCTGAACGGTTTCGCCGCCGAGGAAGAGAAGCGACATCAAAAGCCCCCCGAGGACGATGCCGAATGCGTTCAGGCGTCCGATGAACGCAACGATGATTGCGGCAAAGCCATAGCCGGGCGAAATCTGCGGCGACAATTGCCCGAGAGGACCGGCGACTTCGGCCATGCCGGCAATTCCTGCCGCCGCGCCGCCGGCAAGCAATCCTGTCCAGACTGCGGAGGACTCACGAAAACCTGCATAGCGTGCCGCAAGCGGAGCGGCGCCGCTCACCGACATCTTGTAGCCGAGAAAGCTCCGATCGGCGAAGAGCCACATAAGCACCACCGCCACGGCCGTGATGAAGACAGATGGATTGAGCCGATAGGCATAATCGAAAGGCTCGAACATTGCCGCTGGGGGCAAAAGCGCGGTTTGCGGGTAATTGAACCCAGCCGGATCGCGCCACGGGCCGTGCACCAGAAAGGATAGCAACAGCGTCGCGATATAGGTCAGCATGAGCGTGACGAGGATCTCGTTGGTGTTCATGCGGGCCCTGAGAAAAGCCGGGATCGCCGCCCAAACCATGCCGGCGCCTGCGCCGGCGAGAAACATCAGCGGCAGCAGGAGCGGGCTCTCCGGATTGGGATAAAAGAGGCCGACGCCGCAGGCGGCGATGGCACCGATGATCAGTTGTCCTTCGGCGCCGATGTTCCAGATATTGGCACGGAATCCGACCGCGAGCCCGCAAGCGATCAGGATCAGGGGCGAAGCCTTCAGCAGCCATTCGGACAGGCCGTTGATGGAATTGAGCGGGGCGACGAAGAAAGCGTGCAGTGTGATCAGCGGATCATAGCCCAGCGCGGCAAACAGGACGGAGCCGGCAAGAAAGGTCAGCGCCGTCGCGATCACCGGAGCGGCGATCCGCATCTGGGCGGATGGTTCCGGCCTTTGTTCAATTCTCAAGCGCAACTTCGCTTCTCCTTGCTTCGCCATGACCGACGCGTGTCATTAGCAGACCGATTTCCTCGCGATTGGTTTGCTTTCTGATCAAAGGCGGTGAAACCCGGCCGTTCGAGATGACGAGCAGCCGATCGCAGATCTCGAACAGCTCGTCCAATTCCTCCGAAACGACGAGCACCGCGGCCCCGGCTCGGCTGAGATCGACGAGCGTTTGACGGATGAAGGCGGCGGCGCCGACGTCGACGCCCCAGGTCGGTTGGGACACGAGGAGCAGCCTGGGTTCTAAGGTGAGCTCGCGTCCGACGATGAATTTCTGGAGATTGCCGCCGGACAGGCTTTGAGCGCTCGATTGAGGTCCATTCGCCTTTACCTTGAAGCGATCGATGATGCGCCTTGCGAAATCGCGGGCCTGCCCGCGCTCGACGAGGCCTTTTCGCACCAGGCCCGTCCGGTGCGCCGTCAGCAGGGCATTCTCCCACAGGCAATGGGGCGGCACCGCGCCACGGCCGAGGCGTTCCTCCGGAACGAAGGCCATTCCGAGCTTGCGCCGTTCTCCGGCGCCAAGATGGCCCGACGGCCTGCCGCCGATGAGGATGGTCTCCGAACGCGAATGGGTCCGTTCGCCGCTCAACAGCGCGATCAACTCGGCCTGACCATTTCCCGACACGCCGGCCAGTCCAACGATCTCGCCGCCATGCACATCGAAGGAGATATTCGTCAGTTCGGTGCCGTATTCGTCGCGGGCGGGAGCGGAAAGACCGCGGACTTCCAGCACCGGTTTTTCGCTCGGCACCGAAGGGCTGACATGCATTTCCGGAAGCTGCGAACCGACCATCATCCGGGCAAGCTCCAGCGAAGTCGTTTCCTTCGGTCTGGCCACGCCGGTCACCCGGCCGTTACGCAGCACTGTGGCGGTATCGCAAAGTTCCTGCACTTCATCGAGTTTGTGGCTGATGTAGACGATGCTGCAGCCTTCGCTCGCGAGCTGGCGTAGCGTTTCGAACAACTTAACCACAGCCTGTGGTGTGAGTACCGACGTCGGTTCATCGAGTATCAGAAGCTTGGGTGACTGCAGCAGGCAACGCACGATCTCGACACGCTGGCGCTCGCCGACGGATAGGTCATGTACCCGGCGGTGCGGATCGATGGGCATGCCGTAGCGGGCCGACAGGGTCTTGATCTCGGCCGCGAGCCTGTCGAGATCGAAAACGCCTTTAATCGCCAAGGCGATATTCTCGACCACCGAAACGGATTCGAAGAGCGCGAAATGTTGATAAACCATTTCGATCCCGAGCGAGCGCGAGATTGCCGGATTATGGGCTTCTATCCGTCTGCCGTCGCAGAAGATTTCACCGGAATCGGCCTGGGCTGCGCCATAGATGATCTTCATCAGCGTCGATTTGCCGGCGCCGTTCTCGCCCAGGACTGCGTGAACCTCTCCCGGTTGAATCGACAGGGAGATGTCTTCGTTTGCGACGATGCCGGGATAGCTCTTGGTAATGTTGTGCAGTTCGAGGCGGGGGATCATGGCCGCTCCTGCCATATATTGGTGAAGTCGAGAGGAGGGATTTGGACACGACCGGCATGTCCGCCGGTCATGTCCTTCTGCCGGCGGCTCAGCCGAGCTTGCCGATCATTCCCCTGACGAACCAGTTCATCCCCCGAATATCCGTATCGGAAAGGACAGACCCTGCCGCCACTTTCACGTTGCCGTCCTGGTCCTTCAATTCGCCGGCATAGGGATGGAGTTTGCCGGCACCGATGTCGGCCTCGAGCTGCTTGAGCTTGCCTTGGACATCGGCGGGGATCGCCTCGTTATACGGCGCCATCTTGACCACGCCGGCGGCCAAGCCATCCCAGCGTGCCTCGGCTTTCCAGTTCCCTTCCGCCACCCCCTTCGCCGCGCGGACGTAATTGGTGGACCAGTCAAGGACGAAGGCTGTGAGGTGCTTGCCGGAGCCGAACTTGGCCATATCGCTAGCATAGCCGATCGACCAGGCGCCGCCTTCGCCGGCGACCTGCACGCCGGTTGCCGTATCGGTCATGGAGCAGATGACGTCACATCCTTGCGACAGCAGAGTATTGGCCGCTTCCTTCTCCTTTCCCGGATCGAACCAGGAATTGAGAAAAATGGCATTGCAAGTGATCTCCGGATTGACGCTCTGGGCGCCAAGCAGCAGCGCGTTCGCCGGCCCGACAATGTCGGGAATTGGGAAGCCGCCGATGAAACCGATTTTGCCGGACTTGCTCATATGCGCGCCGGCAGCACCTGCGACGAAAGTGCCCTCGTAATATTTGGCTTCGAAGGTGCCGAGATTTGCGAGGTGCACAATGCCCGAACAGTGCTCGAACGCAGTTTTGGGGAAGCGCGGCGCCACTTTCTGCAGCGGCGTGCCATGCGAGAAGCTGGTGCCGAAGATGAGTTGATTGCCGGAGGCAGCAAGCTCGCGGAACACCCGCTCGGCATCCTGCGGCATGAAGATGTTGTCGAGGACGGTAATGGCGACTTTGTCGCCGAACTCGTTCTTGATCGCATCTACCCCGAGGCTGTGCTGTTTTGTCCAACCGATTTCCGCGATTGGCGACACATAGACAACGCCGATCTTAAGAGGGTCTTCGGCGCTGGCAGCCTGCGCAAGGCCGCCGGTGCTGAGTGCCACACCGGTGGCGCCGGAATATCGAAGAAATTGTCGTCTGGTCAGTCTGAACATGGCAGTACCCCTTTGTCGGTTCGTGTCGTTTCGCCCGGCTTGTGGCGCCGGGTCTATTTCGTGGCGTGGACGTGGCCGTGCGTGCCGGTCCCGCCGCTTTCTGCGGTTTTCTTGCGCAGCGGTTTCGGCGCCTTGTCGATCTTGCCGTCGATATAGGGCTGAAGCGCCTCGCGCGGCGTCAGCTCCGGAAAGACCTGTCGATCCATGATATAGCCGCGCACGACGCTGCGATGATGCGCATCGATCAGTTCCATGACCTGCTTCAGCCGGCCTCGTTCGAGCAGGTCGATCACCCGCTGATGATCGTCGAGCAGATTGCAATAGTCGAAGTCGGCGGAGATCAACGAGCGCAGAAGCGTTGTGCGCCGCACAAGTTGAGCATGGATTTCCTGCATCACCTTATTGCGGCTCAAACGGACGAAGAGCGTGTGGAACTCCTGGCCGAGAACGTCGGCGAGCGCATCATTGCCCGCTTCGATGGCCTGACGCTGCCGTTCCACGTGCTGGCGCAGCTCGGCAAACCCCGCAGGGCCAAGCCTGTCGCTGAGCTGTGCGGCCACGCCTTGTTCGACCAGCGTCAGCGCGTCGTAGATCTCCATCGCCTCCTGCATGCTGGGGCGGGCGACGAATGCACCGCGATTGCGTTCGATCTGCGCCAGACCATCGTCTGCGAGCCGGATCAATGCCTGGCGAATGACAATCCGGCTGACCTTGAAGATTTCGGCAAGCTCACGTTCGCCCAGCTTGCAGCCCGGCACGAGCCGGTGATCGATGATTGCACGGGTCAAGATGTCGGCAATCGCCTGCGAACGGCTGCTCATGACAAATTTCTCCACGATCCACAGAATTGACTGCGGGACAGCATATGGAGCATCGACCGGCTGCATATACCGCGTTACGATTTGCATATCGGTATTCAATCAGCGCGGGCTGTCAATCAAAAAAGAATATTTGGCAGACAATTTTTTATTGATTGATATCCAATCTTGTGTTTCCAATGATCCCATCAGAGCTAGGTTCATGGGGAAGTGCTAGCCAGGGAGGATGCGATGAGCGGATCTGCCCTTCGCAGCAATGGAGTTTCTCTCCGCGTGGTCACCTATGGCGCGTTTCTGGCCCCGGTCATAGGCACAGCAGCCATTTACGGAGGATTCAACAGATGACGCCCACCAAATGCCAGGATCAGGTCGTCCTCGACCTGTGGCACCCGCTTGCAGCGCTCGCCGAGGTACCTGCGGGTTTCGTCCAGGAAACGGTGCTGCTGGAAGAACGTGTCAGTTACGCGACGGATGGCGGCGGCAACGCCGCAGTGTGGCTTTCGCGCCCGGACCTGGTAGCCGGCTGTCCCTTTGAACCCGGCGCACTGACGAGGGCGCTGCCGGCCAAGGTCGCCTACGGCTACATCTGGACATCGCTCGGCACTCCGCCGACCGAACTGTTTTTCATTCCTGAATATGCCGAGCCCGACCGCCGGAGGCTCAACGCTGCCACCGTCGGTGTGAACGTCTCTGCGCCACGCGCCATCGAGAACTTCCTCGACATGGGCCACTTTCCCTATGTCCATACCGACATTCTCGGGGCGGAACCGCACACAGAGGTCAAGGAATACGATGTCGAGCTCTCGGTCGAGCGCGACGAGATTGTCGCGACGCGCTGTCGCTTCTTTCAGCCCAAAGCCTCGACCGCTTCGACAGAAGGTGCCGACGTCGAATACATCTACCGGGTGCCGCATCCCTACTGCTCGATCCTCTACAAATCGAGCCCGGTAGACGAGACGCGGCTCGACGTCATAGCCGTTTTCCTCCAGCCGATGGATCAGGAGCACATCCGCGCACATATGATGCTCTGCGTCCTTGACGATGAGAATGAAGACAAGGTGATCAAGCGCTTCCAGCAGACCATTTTCGGCCAGGACAAGCCGATCCTGGAGAACCAGTTCCCGAAGCGACTGCCGCTCGATCCGCGCGCCGAAACCCCGATCCGAGCCGACAAGTCGGCGATCGCCTACCGCCGATGGCTCAGCCAGAAGGGCGTGACCTACGGGGTCATCCCGGCCGCCACCTGACGTTTCAGAATTCTGGAGAGAACGATGCTCGATACCGCCAAGACCAGATGGCATCCCATCGCCGCGAGCTATGACCTGCCGTTCCGCCACGTGTTTCACGCCCAATTGCTCGGCCGCGAATTCGCCGTCTGGCGCGCCGACGACGGCTACGTCAACATCTGGGAAAACCGCTGCCTTCATCGCGGCGTCCGCCTGTCGATCGGCATCAACGACGGTCGGGAGCTGAAATGTCAGTATCATGGCTGGCGCTATTCCAACCGCACCGCCGGCTGCACCTATATACCCGCGCATCCGGCCGACGCGCCGGCACGCACCATCACCAACCGCACCTTCGCCGGCGTCGAGCGTTACGGTCTGGTCTGGTCGGCTGAGGAGCCGCATGGACGGGTGCCGGACGTTGCCGGCCTCCGGGAAGGCGAACAACTGGCGCTTCGCGGTATCCCGCTCAATGCGCCGGCCGATGCGGTTGTCTCGGCGCTGACGGGATATCGCTTTCAGCCGAATGGCAGGCTTCAAGGTAACACGGCGAATGTGTCGCTGGAGGGGAGCGATACTTTTTCGGTGGCGCTCCGGGCCTACGAGGAGGGGGCTGAGACGCTTGTCGTCTTCTTCGTCCAGCCGGTCGACTCCAGCCGATCGGTCATCCGCGGCGTACTCGATGCCGGCCCCCATGGCGCCGAACGGCTGGCCATCCTGCGCCATCATAACGAACGGCTTTCGAAGCTCCGCGAGATCGTGGAGCGCGAGGCTCAAGCCGCACCGCAGCCGGCGCCGCTCGAGCCGGTAATCGAGCGCGTCTCGCCGGAGCTTGCCGAGATGCCGGAAATGACCGCCCATGGCCGCAAGGCGACCATCCGTGTGACGGTCGCGCGGAAGTGGCTGGCTGCCGACGGGATCGCCGCGTTCGAGCTGCGTCCGGTCCAGGGGCTGCTGCCCACTTTCCAACCCGGCGCCCATATCGACGTGCACATGCCGAACGGGCTGGTCCGGCAATACTCGATCACCAATGGTCCGGGCGAAAGCGACAGCTATGTCATTGGTGTCAAGCTTGAGCGGGATTCGATGGGGGGCTCGCTGTGCATGCATGAGACCGTCCGCGAGGGCGACCTTCTCGCCATCTCGGAGCCGCGCAACAATTTCCCACTGCGCCGCGATGCGGTGCGCACCATCTTCGTTGCAGGCGGCATCGGCGTTACGCCGCTCCTTGCAATGGCGCAGGCGCTCAAGAATCAGAACCTCGACTACGAGTTCCACTATTTTGCCCAAAACCAGGAACAACTCGCATTCCCGGAAAAGACCGCGCTCCTGGGCGAGGCACTGAAGCCCCATCTGGGGTTTCTCCCGGAAACGACTGCCGCTAAGCTTAAGGAGATTCTTTCCGGGTACCGGCCCGATATGCACGTCTATCTATGCGGGCCCGGGCCTATGTTGGAGGCGGCGCGCCGGATCGCAGCGGACCTCGGCTGGCCCGAAACCGCGGTGCATTTCGAATATTTCAAGAACACCAACACGATCGATGACAGCTCGAGCTTCGAGGTGGCCTTAGCGCGCTCCTGCGTGACTTTGCAGGTGACCGCCGGCAAAACCATTCTGGAGACCATGCGCGAAGCCGGAATCGACATGCCCTCATCCTGCGAGCAGGGTGCCTGCGGCACCTGTCTTGCGACGGTGATCGAGGGCGAGCCAGACCACCAGGACGTCTATCTCAACGATGCCGAGCGCAAGTCCGGCACCAAGATCATGACCTGCGTGTCGCGCGCCAGGTCCGCGCGCCTCGTCCTCGATCTCTAGGAGCTGCCCGATGATCACCCTCTACGATTACGAACTCTCGGGCAATTGCTACAAGCTCAGACTTCTGATGAGCATGCTCGGCATCGAGTACAATACGGTACCGGTCGATTTCTACCCCGGCCGCGAACACAAGTCGGATTGGTTCCTGAGACTCAATCCGCTCGGACAACTGCCGGTGATCGAGGATGACGGACTGGTGCTGCGCGACGCGCAGGCGATCCTCGTCTATCTCGCCTCCAAATATGATCCTTCCGGCACCTGGTACCCGCGCAGCGATCCGGCGCTTCTCGGCGAGATCAGCCAATGGCTCGCCTTTGCCGACGGTATCACCGGCACGGCTTCGGCCGCACGTCTCCATGACGGCCTATTCTACGATCTTGACGTCGAGTCGGCTCGAGCCGGGGCGCACAGGCTGTTTCGCATCCTCGACGAACACCTCTGGTTCGGCGAGCAGGAACGGCGTGATTGGATCTGCTCGGGGCAACATCCGACAGTCGCCGACATCGCGTGCTTCCCCTACGTCATGCTGTCCGAAGAGGGTGGGGTCTCCAGGCAGGATTACCCGGCAATTCGCCGCTGGTGCGATCGCGTCAAGCGAATCAAAGGGTTTACGGTCATGTCCGGGATCTTTCCCGCCGGCCCTGCGCGTGCGGCCTGACCTGAGCGGAAACACTAACGATGCACGGGCAATCAGGCACGCTATGCCCACGTTCGACAAACTCGTTCCGTACGGCCGATTGGGAAGCCGGAGGGTAGAGCGCCAAACGTTCTAAGTGTGCCTTGCAACTCGCATAACCGGATCCCTCAAACTGCTGCCTGCCATCCGGTCCGGATGTGACGGTATCCTTCGCGATAGACCGCTTCGGGCGTCTCGGAGAAATCGCGCCAGACCTTCGTTGCTGCCGCAAGATCCTTTAACGCGCGACCAAAGGCCTCGATTGTAAGCCAGCCGTCATAGCCGCTCGCGCGAATTGCCTTGAAGGTCTCGGTCCATGGAATGTTCCCGCGCCCCGGGACGCCGCGGTCGTTCTCCGAAATGTGGACGTGTACGATGCAATCCTTGTTACGGGTGAAAGCTCCGATAGGGTCGGCTTCTTCGATATTGCTGTGGAACGTATCGTACATCGCACGAATATTCGGATGGCCAATCTCATCGAGATGGGCGGCAAGGTCATCCATTGTGTTCAAGAGGTAACATTCGAAGCGGTTCAGCGCTTCAAGCGCAACTGTGACGCCGCGCTTGGCAGCATGTTCGCCGATCGTCCGCTGCGAGGAAATGGACCACCTTAGTTCCGCGGCCGTCGGCCCGGCGCCGGAAAAGTGCCCAAGAGTAGAATGCAGAGGGCCGCTCAGCCTGTCCGCACCGAGAGCCGCGGTGCAGTCGATAGCCCATTGCGTGTAGGTGATGCCGCGATTACGTGTCTCAGGATCAGGCGAAATCAGGTTCATGGAAGGGTCGGGCATGGCTGAAACCGCCGTGCGCTCCAGGCCTATGTCATCGAGCAGCCCGCCAAGTCGGCGGTAGTCATCCGGGCTGCCCTCGAAGATCGGAATCTCTACCCCATCGAAGCCGGTCGCGTGAATGTCCCGCAGTAGTTTCTCATGTTTTCGGCCAACGCTTGTGGTCCAGAGAAACATGCACATACCGATCTTCATGGGTGCGCCCTCCAGGTTCTCGCAAACGCGGCCAGTCTCCCGCACTCACGCGTCTGGTATTACCAATTCTACGATCAAGGTCAAGCAAGCAACGTCACTCATTCCAAATGAGCCCCCAACGATGCTCTTTTACGCAACGTATTCGTTGAATTTCGCGGGAAAAATCGAATGAGCAGACGCATTGCTGATCGGGCTCGTTTAGGATAAAACCAACTGAAAAGCAAGAATTGGCCGAACCAGTTTCGTTTCGCCCAAGTTGAGGAGGGCCGCGCGCACCCTCTGGGTACCGCGGATAAAGATAGTCTCGGAGGACATTATGCACCTTTCGACGCACAACTGGATGCGAGCAGAGCCACTCGCCGTGACGCTGAAGCGCATTAAAAAATATGGCTACGAGAGCATCGAAATTTCGGGTGAGCCGGCCCAATACGACATCAAGGACACTCGCGCGCTGCTTAAGGAACACGGCATCCGTTGTTGGGGCGCGGTGACACTAACCTTGGGCGAGCGCAATCTCGCAGCCAAGGACGAGAGTCAGCGCGCAAAGTCGGTGGATTACGTAAAGAGTGTCATCACAATGGTGAGTGAACTCGAAGGCGAAATCGTTACCCTCGTGCCGGCAACTGTCGGCAAGCTCATTCCGGATGCCACCGAGGAGGAGGAGTGGACGTGGGTTGTTGATGCGACGAAGGAATGCTTCGCCCACGCGCAGAAAAAAGGCGTCCGGCTGGCGGTCGAGCCGCTCAACCGTTTCGAGACATACCTCTTCAATCGTGCTGCGCAAGCGCTTGCGCTCGCCGACGCAGTCAGTCCCGAGTGCGGTGTCTGCCTTGATGCCTTCCACCTAAATATCGAGGAGGAGGACATATACGATGCAATCAGACTCGTTGGAAATCGACTTTTGGACTTCCACGTGGCAGATAACAACCGCTTTGCGGCAGGTCTGGGTCATCTTGACTGGCCGAAGATCGTCGCCACTCTGAAAGAGATCGGATACGATGGTGCGCTCACGAATGAGTTCGTGGCACCGGTAGATCGCACGCCGGCCGCCAAATATCCCGACATGGTGGAGCGCACTCCGGTTGATATCCCGCCGGAGCAGCTCAAGTTCATCCAGGATCATGGATCAAGCTTGCTCACTGAGAAGTTCTACGACGACCAGATGCGGATCACAGCAGAGACCATACTGCCGCTGATCAAGTGACGACCGGGGGCGAGCATGCCCTCACGGCCCCCGCGCTGTGAGGTTCAGGGAGGCAAAATGCGTATTAAGACTGTCCAGGCCTGGTGGGTTCGCATACCCATCGAAGCAAGTCGGCAGCATCGCAGCGATTTCGGTCGCCTGACGACCTTCGACGCGGCGATCCTGCGAATCGAGACGAATGACGGCATAGTTGGATGGGGCGAGGGCAAGAACGCCGCGGGCAGCGCGGGTACTTACGGCACACTCGTACACATGCTCAACCATGAGGTGGGGCGACAGCTCATCGGTCGCGACCCCGCTGATATCTCCACAATCTGGGAGATGCTTTATAACGGCACGCGCCACGAAACGGCGGCGGCGTCGGGGCATGCGATGCCAGAACTTGCACGGCGTGGCCTCTCTGTCGCCGCGATCAGTGCGGTCGACATTGCCCTGTGGGACATTCTCGGCAAGTCGCTGGGCGTGCCGGTTTGGAAGCTTCTTGGCGGACGTAAGGCGGATCGGTTGCCTGCCTATGCTTCCGGTGGATGGGAAACAGCTGAGAAGATCGGCGACCAACTGCGATCCTACATTGCCAGTGGCGGCTTCAAGTCGGTCAAGATGCGGGTCGGTGCGATGGATGCCGGGCCGCATGTCTCGGCAGCCCGCGTGCGTGCCGCGCGGAAGGCGCTGGGGCCTTCGGTGGATCTCATGGTCGATGCGCATGGCACCTACACGGTTGCTGACGCTAAGCGGTTCATCCAACTCGTCCAAGACTTCGATCTCGCCTGGTTCGAGGAGCCGGTGATCGCGGACGACAAGTACGGCATGGCGGAGGTGCGTGCCGCCGGCAACGTGCCGATCGCGGCCGGAGAGAGCGAGGCGACCCGTTTCGCCTTCCGAGACCTTGCTGTGCTGCGCGCGGTCGATATATTCCAGCCCGACCCGGCATTCTGTGGCGGGATAACGGAAGCGATGCGCATTGGTGCGATCGCCAGTGCCTTCAACCTCCGTTTCGCTCCGCATCTGTGGGCCGGTGCTCCGTGTTTCTTCTCCGGACTGCAGATCTGTGCGGCTTCTCCGGCAAGCTTCGTCGTCGAATACTCCCTCGGTGCAAACCCGATGATCCACGACCTCGTCGAAGACACTGTGGCCGTAAAGGACGGTATGATAGAGATCCCCGATAGACCCGGTCTGGGGTTTACGATCAACGAGCGCGTCCTAGAGAACCACGCGCAAAGACTGTGACGATGAAAGAAAGCAACCTCCTATCGGACCTAGCGGCCCACCTTTTTTCGAGTTCGAGCGGCAACGGCCGAACGCCCTCGGAGCGGGAACTGGCCGAGCATTTCACCGTTAGCCGCGGGCAGGTCCGAGAAGCCTTGGCAATCCTTGAGGCCATGCGTATCGTGGAGCGCCGAGCGAAGTCGGGCATCTATCTGACGACGACTGAAGCGAGCGTCGAGGCAATAGCACTGTTCGCGCGGGCAGGCGTGCCCCTCGATCCGATTGTGATCTACGAGACGGTGGAACTGCGCAAGATCCACGAGATCAAGGCGGCGGAACTCGCCAGCGCGCGGGCGACGGAGGAAAATTACGAGCGCCTGCGCGAAATTCTTGCCGCATCCGAGCGGAAGATCGCAGCAGGCGAGGGCCTCGCGCGCGAGGACAGGGACTTTCATCTGGAAATCGTCCGGGCGACGAAAAATAGCGTGTTTCACCGTGTCTGCAGCGTTTACTACACGATGGGCGAAAAGCGGCTCCCAATCTACTTCGCGGATCTCGACCGCAGCCGTCGCTCGCACGACGAGCATATTCGCATTTACGAGGCGCTGCTCGCACGCGACGGAAATCTCGCCCAGGCATTGATGAACGCGCATCTTCAAGGCGCAGAAAGCTACTGGAAGGGCCTGATCGGCGGGCCAGCGACAGTTGTGGAATAGGCCGTGGAGTGAGAGGAAGCCGATGAGTGTCATTTTCTCCACCCATCCGCTGCACCCCCAGGCCGAGGCTTTGCTGAAAGCCGCGGGTGATTTGCGCATCGCGTCCGCTCCCGATCCCGAGACGCTGCTTCGGGAAGGCGCGGGTGCGGAGATTGTCATCGTGCGCGCGCGGATCCCACCGGCGTTTTTCCAGCTCGCATCGATGCTGCGTGCGGTCATCAGGCACGGCGCGGGGATCGACATGATCCCTTATGATACGGCCACGGCGGCGGGTGTGTTGATCGCCAACGTGCCGGGCGCGAATGCACTGACTGTTGCGGAGCACGTCCTCATGGTTTCGCTTGCGCTGCTGCGTCAATTCCGTCCGATGGACCGGGATCTCAGAAACATCGGGTGGAGCGCTGGGCGAGCCCACAGCGACCGAGCGCTCGATCTCGCCGGCCGCACTATGGGCATTGTCGGCATGGGTAGTGTGGGAAAGGCGGTCTTCCGCATAGCAAAATACGGGTTTGGGCTGGAGATTGTGGCCAACAGTCGCGCGCCGGCAAGCCTCCCCCATGGTGTACGATTTGTTTCGGTCGACGACTTGGTTTCGACTGCGGACATCGTCGTTCTCTGCTGTCCGCTTACACCCGAGACGACCGGGCTTGTAAGCCGCGATCGGATAGCGCGCATGAAGCCAGGTACGATCCTCGTCAATGTGTCGCGCGGCCCCGTAGTGGACGATGCAGCGTTGATCCAGGCGCTAGAGGGGGGCCGTATCGGGGGCGCGGCGCTCGACGTGTTCTCCACCCAGCCCCTGCCGCTCGAGCATCCTTACTTCAGGCTCAACAATGTGATCGTGACGCCTCATCTCGCCGGCATTACCGAGGAGAGCATGATGCGGATGGGGACGGAAGCTGCGGCGGAAGCCATCCGCGTCTTGGAAGGCGGGTTGCCCACTAATCTGCGCAACCCTGAGGTTATTCAACACTATAGGCGAAGGTTCCCGGCGTAAGGCATAGCGATCCCATCCTACTCCCGGTCTCCTTTTGCGGAACCGCGCATCGTTGTGGGGCCGGTATAATGCTGATCCTAGGGAGGCGACAGGGTGGCTGGTCGCAATCGTCAGATCGCCAGCTCGGCCGTTGTCGGCCGCGTCTTAGCCAACGTGGCGCAGGCTCTTCCCGCTTCCGCCGTCAAAGAGTACGACTTTATCAGGGTTCCAGGAGAAGCGAACAGCCTCCTCGATCGCAAGGTCCATCTGAGCCGGAACCGTCGCCTGCAAGAAGTGATTGCCTGTGCGAAGCGTAACGATCTTCTCGACGCCGTGGTTTTCGACGCCGTGGACGCGCGCTTCGGCGGGTGCGCCGCTTTCAAGGAAGAGATCTTCAGGACGGATCCCGAAGGTGAGGCGCTGACCCTCAGCCGACGGGCCGAACGCCGCCCCGAATGGTAAGCGATAGCCTTCGTCTGCGATCGCCTCGCATCCCGAAAGTTTTCCTGAGAACAGGTTCATCGGCGGCGAGCCTACGGCGCGTGCAACGAAAGTGTTGACCGGATTGCGATAGATCTCGTGCGGTGTGCCAGATTGAACGAGTTGGCCGTTGTTGAGGACGCCGATCTTGTCGCCCATCGACATGGCTTCGATCTGGTCGTGGGTCACGAAGAGGAAGGTCGCCCCGAGATTCATCTGGAGATTCTTGAGCTCCGTTCGCAGCGCCTCCCGCAGTTTGGCATCGAGAGCGGAAAGAGGCTCGTCCATCAGAAAGACGCGGGGCTTGCGTACGATGGCCCGGCCGATTGAAACGCGCTGCATCTCGCCACCAGATAGGCGGTCCGTTTTGCGGTCAAGCAGATGCTCGATGCGGAGTGTCCTCGCCACCCGGGCGACCCGCTCTTTGATCTCGGCTGGCTCAACACGCCGGATGCGAGCCTTGAGCGGGAATTCGAGGTTCTCGCGAACCGTGTAGCGCGGATAAAGGGAATATTGCTGCAGGACGAGCGCAACGTCGCGCTCTGCCGCGCCCCAGTCGGCGACATCCTCACCGTCGATAAAGATCTGCCCGCCCGTTGGCTTTTCAAGGCCGGCAATCAGCCTGAGGGTCGTCGTCTTGCCTGCGCCCGTTTCGCCCAGCAGCACAAAAAACTCTCCGTCGGCTATCTCGAAACTGAGATCCTTAAGGGCGGTGTGGGTACCGAAAGCCTTGTTGATGCCCTTGAGTTCGATATGTGCCATCAGAGCCTGATCCCGAAAGATGCGCCGGTAGAGCTATTGAAGAAATGCGCCTGAGCCGGATTCAACCTGGCCCAGACAGCCACACCAGGTCTCTGCACGAACCCACTTTTTGTCCGTGCGCGCAGCATCTGATCGCCTAGCTGCAAGTCTATGATGTCATGCGAGCCGAGCGGTTCAATGATATGGGCCTCGGCGGTCACGAAGCCCTCGCGTGGTTCCCGGGAGACGAGGACCCCTTCAGGTCGTATGCCGAGCGTGAGATTGCCGTTTTCGGCCCCAGCGGCAGCGAGTTGGGCCGTAAGAGTGGATGGAAGATTGAAAGCGGTTGGAGCACCTCGCAGCAGGACCTGGGCATGCTGCGCCGCCTCGGAAACTGTCACCTCAGCCATGTTCATGACCGGACTACCGACGAATTGGGCGACGAACATGTTGGATGGATGGGCGTAGACCTCATGAGGGGTGCCGACCTGCTGCAGCACGCCCTCATGCATTACGACAATACGATCAGCGAGCGACATGGCCTCGACCTGGTCATGGGTTACGTAGATTGTCGTCGAGCCCTGTTTGATGTGAAGTCGCTTGATCTCGGCGCGCATCTCTTCACGGAGCTTCGCGTCGAGCGCGCCGATAGGCTCATCCATGAGCATCGCTTTTGGGCGCCTGACGAGTGCCCGGCCGATCGCCACGCGCTGCATGTCGCCACCTGAAAGAGCGGAGGGTCTTTTGGAGAGCAGGTGCGTGATCTGCAGCGTCTTGGCAACCGCCTGAACCTCGCGCTCGATTTCGCTACGGTTGCCGCGAGTGGCTCGAAGCGGAAAGGCGATATTTTCGAAGACCGTCATGTGCGGGTAGAGCGAAAACGACTGGAACACGAAAGCGATGTCGCGGGCCGAAGCTTTCATATGCTGCACCGGCTGGCCATCGATGAGGACGTCGCCTTCATCAATCGTTTCAAGCCCGGCGATCGCGCGCAGCGTCGTCGTCTTGCCGCAGCCTGACTGACCAAGCAGAACAATGAACTCGTTGTCTGCGATGGCGAGATTGAGGTTCTTGATGACCTGGACGGCGCCAAAGCGCTTCTCAATGTTGCGTAATTCGATCTGCGTCATGGGCTCGTGCTCTCGTCTGTCTTCTGATCCGGCGGCACCTTCGACGTGATCATGAAAGCAATCAGCCCCACCAGTGTCATCGTCAGCCCGTAGCGGTGAAGGAACAGGTTCCATGGCTGGCACAGCGCAATGATGCCGAATATCATCAGCAGCTGTGACCCTGGTTCGAAATACTTCCGGTTTATGGCACGAAACGTCATTTGCGGATCGCTCCAAAACTCATGCCTCTCAGGAGATGGTTCCTGAGCAGGAACGTGAAAATCGCGACGGGTAGCAAGAACAAGAAGGTACCGGCGGCAATGACGGTCCAATCCGGAAGACCACTGCCGACCTGGCTTGGGATGAAGGGCGGTGCCGTTTGTGCCCGCCGATTCGTCATGATCAACGCGAATGCATACTCGTTCCATGCCGTGATGAAGCAAAAGACCGCAGTCGCGGCTATTCCTGTGGCGGCCTCTGGCAGTACAATCTTGAAGAAAGCTTCCAAGCGCGTATAGCCATCGACGAGTGCCGCTTCTTCGTACTCCTTCGGAATCTCGTCGATGAAGCCCTTCATGAGCCAGACCGAGAAGGAGAGATTGAAGGCGGTGTAGAGGATGATAAGGCCCCAGTGGGTGTCGTTCAGCCCCACTGCCCGGTACATAAGGAACATGGGGATCGCTACGACCACGGGCGGCAGCATGCGTGTCGACAAAATGAAGAACAACAGGTCCGCTTCGCCCTTCACCCTAAAGCGCGAGAAGCCGTAAGCTGTAAACGTACCCATGCCGACGGCAAGCACTGTCGAGGTGATCGCCACGATAAGCGAATTCATGAAGCGGTTGGGATAGCCGGATAATTGCACCTCACCCCTGCCCGAGCGTACGACCTTCTCGCCGCCGTCGAAGACCAGCCGTTCCCACCAGGGAGCGGCGGCATAGACTTCAGGCGCCGGCGCTGTACGCAACTGAGAGCGCTTGGTAAAGAGCTTCACGAATGGCGAGATCTCCGGCTCGAAGATAACCGTCGGCGGAATTGTTGTCGCGAGATTGCGCGGTTTGAAAGCCGTCGACGTGATCCAGTAGATGGGCGCAAGGAACAGCAGCGTGATCACGAGCACGGCGGCGATCGCCAACCGGTGGAGGGCACGCTCGGAGCGAGTTTGCACGGCCGCCATCTCAGCGCTCCTTCACCCTGTTGAGGTATTTGACGTAAATGTTGGTGATCGCGAGCACCATGATGAGCACGATATAGGCGAGAGCGCAGGACCGCCCGGTCTGCCATTCCTGGAACGCCATTTTGTAAAGGCGGATCGAGATCACTTCGGTAGTCGGCTGGCTCGTGAGGATGTAGGCAAGGTCGAAAGTCTTGAAGGCCTCCATGGTGCGGAAGATGATCGCGATCATAAGTATCGGCGCGACAAGCGGGAGGGTGATGCGGAAGAAGGTATAGAAAGGACCGGCCCGGTCGATGGCCGCCGCTTCATAAAGATGTCTCGGTACGGCTGAGAGGCCCGCGAGCGAGAGCAGCATCACAAAAGGTGACCACATCCAAATGTCGGTAATCGCAACAGCGTAGAGCGCCATGTCGGGATTGGCCAACCACTCGAAAGTACCAAGACCGAGCGCATAGTTGATGATGCCAAAGGACGGATCGTAGAGCAGCTTCCAGAAGAGTCCGACCACTGCCATGGAGAGCATCATCGGCAGCAGGAGCAGCGTTGTAATCAGGCCTTTGAACGGAATTGCGCGGTTGAGCAACATTGCCGTGCCGAAGCCGACCACAACTTGACCGGTGACCGAAACGATCACGTACTTCGCCGTGATTGCGAAGTTTGCCCAGATGAACGGGTCGTTTAGCAGCTCCCGATAGTTCTGCAGGCCGACAAAGTTGGCCGGAGCGTTCGAAGAGGCGCGAAAGTCAGTGAAAGAGTAGCCGAGCGAATAGATGAGCGGGAAGATGTTGAAGACGATCAGGAACAGGATTGTCGGAATAATGAAAAGGTTGCGAATCTTGATGTCGCTCAAGCCTCGCGAAGCAGCACGCGACCTCGAATCCAACGATGTCATAACCACTGTGGCCAATGTGCTCCTCCTCCGAACCCAGCTCCGGGCGCTCTCGCCGTCCTGCTGCGCATTGCTTAGCCGCGACGGCTGCGCCGCGTGAGCACCTTCTGGTGCCAGTGAAGAAAGGGGAGGGAGCCCAGAAGCGGCGGGCTCACTCCCACGGAACAGCGCCCTTTAGTGGCGGCCGTACTTCTTGAAGGTTGCATTCCAGTCCTCAGCAAGTGCGTCGAGCGCCTCCTTTGCCGTGCCCTGGCCCGCGGTGACATAAGGATAGATGCGCTGGTTCATCTGGATCAGCAACTCGGCATATTCCGGTGTTGCCCAGAAGTCCTTCACCCGGAACATGGTCTCGTAAAATGCCTTGTTGTATGGCGTCGCGTTCTGGAACTCTTCCGACTCCAGAACCTTGGCGCTTGCCGTATAGCCGCCGAGCTCGGCCCAGCGCTTCTGTGTCTCGTCCTTGATGAACCATTCGAGAAATTTCATCGCCTCTTCCTTGTTCTGGGAATAGGAGACAATCGAAATGCCCTGGCCGCCAAGAGCGGCATACTGGTCCCCGTCTGGACCGGCGGGATTGGCGAAGAAGCCGGTGACCTTCGCGTTCGGGTTCGAAGCTTCATTGACCAGCGCCGGGAAGAAGGCGAAGTAGTTCATGCTCATCGCTGCCAGGTTCTCGGTGATAGCCTGGTTGTTCTCGACAAAGAAAGACTTGGCCCAGCCCGGAGGCGTGAAACCATAGAGCTCGCGGTACGTTTCCAGAGCCTTGACGTTCTTCTCCGAGTTGATGATGCTGTCCACCTTGTAGGTGCTGTAGTCGCCGAGTTCTCCACCGAAAGAGAAGATGGCGTTCTCTACGCCCATGACCAATCCGTCATAGGAGTTGTCGGTGTAGATTGCGATGCCGTAGCGCTTCTGGTCCGGACGATGGAAGAATTCGGCGATGTCACGCAGTTGTTTCCAATCCTTCGGAGGAGCAAGGTCATAGCCATACTTCGCCTTGAAGGCCTCCATTTCCTTTGGATCTTCAAACCAATCCTTACGATAGGACCAACCGACAGCGTCGCCTTCGGCCGGTATCGACCAGTATTTACCGGAGTTTGCCGGGTACTCCGCGTAGTACTTCACGGTCGCCGGGGCCATTACCTCCTTTAGCTTGTGCTTGTTGAAGAACTCCGTGAGATCCACGTAGTGGCCGGCCTCCGACGCGGCCCCGATCCATTGAGAGTCGCCGACGACCATATCATAGGCTGATCCCTTGGCATTGAACTCGGTGAAGGCCTTCGTCTGGAAATCCGCCCAAGGTGTCGTCTCCACGGTGATCGTCACACCGGTCTCGGCTTCGTACTCGTTTACAAGCTCCTGGAGGTAGTTGGCTGGATCCCATTCCGCCCAGAAGATCGTCAGTTCTTGCGACTGCGCCGATGTTCCGCAGGCAAACATGAAACCGATGCCGGTCATTAGTCCGGCCACTGTCTTGCGCATGTTATTTCCTCCCCTTTTATGTGCGCCGCCCGGATTGCGCGAGCGGTCGGCCTGTCAAATCCTCCTGGCGGTTCCGCGGGCGGGGCCTCCTCGACCCTTATGCCTTGAACCGGATCTAAACCTTGACAGGCCGTAGTCCCAATCTGGTAGTACCAAAGCTAACGAGCGTCAAGGTTCCTGTCTGATGGCCTTCGCCCGACTCACCACGCGAAACGAACCGATAGTTTGGAACTTAGCCTGGCATGCTCTCCCAACAGTTTAACTGCGCCTCACGAGCAGGTCGCCAATCTGGTCAAACCAGTTTACTTCCGGACAAGAATAAACAGTGTCTCATTGTGCTGCAGTCTGCGCCTCCCGAACCGCCGCCTCGACCAAGGCCGCCGCCGCCCATTCGGCAACGGATTGCGCGCGTTCGGCCGAGAGACCCCAAATATCCTTGAGGACGATGAGTACCTCAAGTCCGAAGACGAGCGAGAGCGCCTGAGCGAGTTGCTCTCGCGACTCCTTGGAGACTTTGCCCTCCAGCGGTGCGGTAGCCTGCCGCAGCAGTTCCACGCGGTGACCGCGCATGAACTGTGGTTCGTTGCCCAGCGTGCCGGCCTGGCGCTGCGCCCACTGGTCGAGCGAGAGCTTGAGCGCAGCCTTGAAAGTCGCTTCAAATTCGTCAATGCGCGGCATAGCCGTGGCGAGCAGATCGGCGATGCGGGTGAGGGCATCGGGCGCGTCGGAGCGCCAATCGAGGATCGGCCCGAGTGCCTCATCGACGACCGCGTGAACCAACGCCGCCTGGCTGGGAAAGTAGCGATAGGCCGTGGCCCGGGACACTTCGGCCGCTTCCGCGACCTCACTCACCGACGGCGTGAAGCCGGACTGCATCAGCCGTGTAGCGGTTTCCAACATGAGCTTGCGGGTGCGGGCTCGGGGACCGCGTTCGGGGGAGGGTTCGCTCTGTTGACGTGAGACATCCATATCTTTACGATACGCACATCTCATAATTTTGCAAGAGCCGGCAGACCCGCCGGGATTGCGTGGAATTTCAAGGCAGAGGAGGCCTGAGCCGCCAGGGGAGGAGAAATGCAGCGCATCTACATCGTAGGCACGGCCGACACGAAGGGGGAGGAACTCACTTATCTGGCGGCGCGGGTCGAGGCCGCCGGCGGCCGGCCCGTTCGCGTCGATGTCGGCACGCGTCGCCCCACGGTTGCGGTGGACATCTCAGCCGAGACAGTGGCGGCCGCGCATCCTGACGGCGTTGCAGCAGTGCTTTCCGGCGATGACCGGGGGAAGGCGGTCGCTGCAATGGGTGAGGCCTTCGCGCGCTTCCTTCCTAAATGCGACGATGTCGCCGGCGTGGTAGGCATTGGTGGTGGGGGCGGCACATTAATCATCACTGCGGGCATGCGCGGATTGCCACTCGGTCTGCCGAAGCTCATGGTCTCGACGCTCGCGTCCGGCGACGTAGCACCTTACGTTGACGTTTCCGACATTGTCATGATGCCATCGGTCACAGACATGGCCGGGCTCAACCGCATCAGCCGCGTGATCTTGCAAAACGCGGCGGCGGCAATTACGGCAATGGCCAGTCGGCCAACTGAGGAAGCGGCCTCCAAGCCCGCTCTCGGTCTTACTATGTTTGGCGTGACGACTCCCTGCGTGACCACCATTGTCGACAGACTGAGGGCGGATCACGATTGTCTGGTCTTCCACGCCACTGGCGCAGGCGGACGCACGATGGAGAAGCTCGCAGATAGCGGGTTTCTTTCAGGCGTGCTCGACATTACCACGACAGAGGTTTGCGACTTTCTCCTTGGTGGCGTCCTTTCGGCAACGCAGGATCGCTTCGGTGCGATTGCGCGCACGGGACTGCCTTATGTCGGCTCCGTCGGTGCGTTGGATATGGTGAATTTCTGGGCGCCCGAAACCGTGCCGGAGCGCTACGCGGGGCGACTTCTCTATCACCATAATCCCAACGTCACGCTCATGCGTACGACTCCGAGGGAGTGCGCTGCCATCGGAAGATGGATTGGGGCCAAGCTCAACCTCTGCAAAGGTGTCGTTCGCTTCCTTATTCCGGAGAAGGGCGTGTCGGCCCTCGATGTCGAGGGGGGAGCCTTTTTCGATCCGACAGCAGACGCGGCCCTTTTCGAGGCGCTGGAAGCGACTGTCGACAGGACCGAGCGCCGCCGTATCGTCCGTCTTCCGCTTCACATCAACGATCCGCAGTTTGCCGAGGCCGCAGTCGCGGCCTACCGAGAAATCGCAAAACATTGAGAGAGACAAATATGCCAAGCATCCCCCGCCGGAACATTCTCGAAAACTTCCACGCCATGATCGCCGCCGGCAAGCCGATCATCGGCGGTGGCGCCGGCACGGGGATTTCGGCCAAGGCCGAGGAGGCGGGCGGCATCGACCTGATCATCATCTACAATTCCGGCCGCTATAGAATGGCGGGGCGAGGTTCGGCGGCCGGCCTGCTCGCCTATGGCAACGCCAACGAGATCGTGAAGGAAATGGCCCTGGAGGTCTTGCCGGTGGTGAAGGCCACGCCGGTACTCGCTGGGGTAAACGGCACAGACCCATTCGTCTCCATCCCGCAATTCCTTGCAGAACTGAAGGCGATGGGCTTTTCGGGCGTGCAAAATTTTCCGACCATTGGTCTCTTCGATGGACGGATGCGGCGGAGCTTCGAGGAAACCGGCATGGGCTACGCTCTCGAGGTGGATATGATCGCCGAGGCCAACCGGCTCGACCTGTTAACCACGCCTTATGTCTTCAACGCAGAAGAAGCGATCGCGATGGCCGAGGCGGGCGCCGACATCGTCGTCGCGCATATGGGCGTTACAACAGGCGGCGCGATCGGCGCCACTTCCGCGATCTCGCTCGATGGCTGTGTGAGAGAAATTGATGCAATAGCAAAGGCCGCACGGTCGGTGCGCAAAGACGTCATCGTGCTCTGCCATGGAGGACCGATTTCTATGCCCGAGGATGCACGCTACATCCTGGACCATTGCTCAGGCTGCAATGGTTTTTATGGCGCAAGTTCCATGGAGCGCCTGCCCGCCGAGATGGCGATCCGAAAGCAGACGGAAGATTTCAAAGCGCTAGCCGCCAGGACGGTGGTCTGAAAACGGGGCAAGGGGGCGAGAGGAGGCCTCGACATGACAAAGCACAAATTTTTTCTTTATCCCAAGGACGTCGACAGCTTCGGCTTCGACTGGGGCCGTCTCGCACTGACGGTCGCGCCGGAGGTGAATGGGGCCGAACGCTTCTCGGGTGGTGTCGTGGACTTGCCAAGCGGTGAGGGGCATGCGCGCCACAATCACCCCGGGTCGGAGGAGATCATCTTCGTCATTTCGGGTGAGGGCGAGCAGATGGTGGAGGACGAGAACGGCATTCCGGTGACGAAAAATGTCGGGCCCGGCTGCACGATCTATGTACCAGAAAGCCGATTTCACTCGACGAAAAACACGGGACACGGCCCGATGCAACTCTTCGTCGTCTATTCGCCGGCCGGTCCAGAGCGTGCGCTTCGGGATCTGCCTGATTTCCGATTAGTTCCGCCTGGGATCTAAAGGCGCACGGAGTGGGAGAAATACCGTGAACATCAACGCAAGGGACGCGCGGGCAGGGGAGCCGCCCTTCGATGCCGCGAAACTCGACAGACTGATGGAACAGGCGGGTATCGACGTTCTGCTCGCCACCTCCAAGCACAATACGCAGTACCTGCTGGGCGGCTATAAATTCATCTTCTTCGCCGCAATGGATGCGATCGGCCACAGCCGCTATCTGCCGATTGTCGTTTATGAGAAGGGCTCACCCGATCATGCCGCTTATGTTGGCAATCGCATGGAGGGAGGAGAACATCAGAACAATCCGTTCTGGACGCCCGCCGTTCATACAGCGACTTGGGGTACGCTCGACGCTGCAGAGCTTGCCGTAGAGCATCTGACGAAGATAGGTAAGGCGAGTGCTCGCATCGGTATTGAGCCGGCCTTTCTGCCGGCGGATGCGCGGGACTTTCTGGCTTCTCGTCTCGAAGGTGCGCGGTTCATGGATGCGACGCACGCGCTGGAGCGACTGCGGGCGATCAAGAGGCCTGAGGAACTGCAGAAGCTCAAGCTGGCGTCCGAACTGATCACGGATTCAATGCTCGCCACCATCGCGGCAGCGCGGGAGGGTTCCACCAAGATCGAGATCATTGAACGGCTCAGGCGGGAGGAGACCAATCGCGGGCTGCATTTCGAGTATTGCCTGCTGACCTTAGGTGCCAGTCACAACCGTGCGGCCTCGCTGCAGGCGTGGGAGAAGGGCGAGGTGCTTTCGATAGATTCCGGGGGGAACCATTGCGGCTACATCGGGGACCTTTGCCGTATGGGAGTGCTCGGAGACCCCGATGCGGAGCTCGAAGATCTGCTGGCTGAAGTCGAGTCGATCCAGCAGACGGCCTTCGCCAAGATCAAGGCCGGGGCCGCGGCCAGTGAGATGATTGCGGCCGCGGAAGAGGTTTTGCAAAGCTCGCCATCGGCCGCCTTTACCGATTTTTTCTGCCACGGCATGGGGCTCATTAGCCACGAAGCTCCGTTTTTGATGACCAACCACCCGGTCGCCTATGAAGGCAACGACGCGGATCAGCCCCTGGAGGCAGGCATGGTCATTTCTGTGGAGACGACGATGCTTCACCCGAAGCGCGGTTTCATCAAGCTCGAGGATACGCTCGCCGTCACGAACGGCGGATACGAGATGTTCGGCAACAGTGGGCGCGGCTGGAATCTCGGGGCGGCATAGCGCCGGCGAAGCTTGTACGAAAAGACGGGAGCCCGAAGCTCCACCATGCCCCGGTTTCGGAGTCTACCTGTTGTGGTAGATCTCGGTGGCCGCCTGCAAATCGGCACTGATGAGGTCAAGGGATGCACAAGTTCACTGTTACCATTACAGAAGAATTCGAAGCTGACACCGCCGAGGAAGCTGCCTTGCTTATGTATCAGGAGCTGACGAAGCGGCCGGCACCTCTGCACTACACGGCCATGGATGAATTAAGGACTGTAACCAATCTCACGCTGGACCGGGAAAAGGCAGATGCGTTCGCCAGTGTGGATCACACGGCGGACCCCGGTAACTGGTAGCGCGATCGGCTGACGAATACATACGAGGCCGCGTCAATGGCAGGCGAGAGGAGGGATTCGCCGACATTGGCGACAGCTTTCGGGCTGGTTTTGAAGGCGCAGTTAACCGAGCACCCGCAAAGCACTCAGGTCATGAATTTGGGCAATTGAGCCGCCAAGGCATCGATTGCAACGCGAACTTTGAGCGGCAAATGCGGCGTCTGCAGCCACAAGGCGTGACAATCATAGAGAAATGGCGCCTGCTCGGGCAGAAGCCGCACGAGCCTGCCCTCCTCGATCCGGTTCCGCACCAGCCATAAAGGAAGCCAGGCAAGCCCCATCCCCGCCATGGCGGCGTCCGCTATCGCATCGAGGTCGTCGAGGCGGAACCGGTGGAGCGGCGTTACCTCGATCGGGCGTTGTCCCTCCCTTGGAAAGAGCCAAGGTGGGACCGGTCCGGACCGGCGATAGACGATTGCCGCGTGCTGCGACAGATCCTCTACCGTCTCGGGATAGCCATGCGGTTCCAGATAGGCGGGTGAGGCGCAAACGATCATCGGCTGTCGTGCGACACGGCGGGCTATCAATCCGGCCCTGTCCTCCAACAAGCCAGTTCGAATGGAGAGATCATAGCCGTCTTCGGCGAGGTCAATAAGGCGATCACTGAACGACAGATCAAGTTCCAGTGCCGGATATCTTCGAGCGAGCTCCAGCAATACCGGGATGACGCAGTGCCGGCCGAAATGGACCGGCATCGTCACGCGCAGCTTGCCGCTGGGCTCGGAAAGCTGATCGGCGGCAAGCGCGTCCGCTGCCTGCGCTTCCGCAAGCACCACCCGGCAGCGCTCGTAATAGACGCAGCCGAATTCCGTCAGGCTCTGCCGCCGGGTGGTACGGTTTATAAGCCGCACGCCGAGCCGATCCTCCAGAAACCGAACATGTTTGCCGACCATCGGCCCGGATAGGTCGAGCGCTTCCGCCGCCGCGGCAAACGAGCCGAGATCGACCGCTTTGACGAAGACAGCCATGCTGGTCAGGCGATCCATATTGAAAACTCCCCGTTTCGACTGTGCTGCCCTTCTCGCTATTTATCCACTACACCGCCGCTGTCATAGCTCATTCAACGCATTTGTTTTGGAGTGTTGCCATGGCGCGCGTCGTTCGCTTTCATGAATTGGGTGGTCCGGAAGTGCTGCGGATCGAGGAGGTCGACCTTCCGGAGCCAGGCCCGGGAGAAGTTCGTATCCGGGTCAAGGCGCTGGGCCTGAACCGGGCGGAGGCGTTGATGCGTTCGGGTGCCTACATCGAGACCGCCACTCTTCCCTCAGGGCTTGGTCTCGAGGCAGCCGGGTTGGTGGAAAGGATCGGTTTGGGGGTCCAAGGTTTCGAACCTGGCGACCCGGTCAGTGTGCTGCCGCCAAAATCTATGGTCCGGTGGCCCGCCTACGGGGAACTTGCAACATTTCCCGCCGCGCTGCTCGCCAGACACCCGCCCTCACTGACCTGGGAAGAGGCGGCCGCTGTGTGGATGCAGTATCTCACCGCCTATGGCGGACTTGTGGATATCGGAGGGCTGCGCAGGGGAGACTTCGTCGTCATAACAGCGGCCTCGAGCAGCGTTGGGCTTGCCGCAATCCAGATCGCCAACAGGATCGGCGCCATACCGGTGGCCGTCACCCGGACCTCAGCCAAGAGGCAGCTTCTGCTTGAGGCCGGTGCGGCGCATGTCATCGCTTCTCAGGAGGAGGAGCTGGAAGCGCGGTTGAGGCGCGTTTCCCCGCGGGGGGTCCGCCTCGTCTTCGATCCCGTAGGCGGACCGGTCTTTGAGCCTTTGGCCGCCGCAATGGCACCTGGTGGCATCCTTATCGAGTACGGAGGGCTGAGCCCGCAGAAGACTCCGTTTCCACTGTTGGCCGTGCTGAGCAAGACATTGACGCTGCGTGGCTATCTGGTCCATGAACTGCTCGCCGATCCGATGCGCCTCGAGCGCGCCAAGGCGTTCATCCTGGACGGATTGGAGGAAGGCGACCTGAAGCCCATTATCGCCAGGACGTTCCAATTCGATCAGATCGTAGAGGCGCACCGTTTTCTGGAATCCAACGAACAGTTCGGCAAGATCGTCGTGACCGTCTGATGCATAAAGCGCTTTCCGCCCCCGCACTTCGACTTGGCCGTACTTCGACTTGGCGCTGCGCTGAGGACAAGCGTTGTCAGGCAAACCGCATCGCCGATCGCTCGCGTGCCTTTGCTGCGACCTCCTCTCGATTGCGCGCAGGCTGCGAAGTCTCCAACGAATCCAGAAGTTCGCGAGCGCATGCCGCAATCGAACTAACCGCGCGTTCGAAGGCTTCCTCGTTGCGTTTCGCGGGTTTGGTTGTTCCGCTCAGCTTGCGCACGAACTGCAGCGCCGCGTCGCGGATCTCCTCGTCCGTTGCCGGCGGATCGAAGTTGAACAGGGGTTTTATGTTTCGGCACATGACTTTGCTCCCGGTCATCTTTCTCCCGGCCACGGAGGGAAGTAGCCCTGTTGCTGAAGTTAGTCGCTCGACCGCCATTTGCAACCGGTCGAGCCGGGTGCAGCGCCAAGCAGTGCCTTAGCGCGGGATGAGGATAAAGTGTGCGCGGCTTTTCCGGCTGCCTCACTGCCTCGGCGGCTCATCGCCGCCTGCCTCCGGCGTTACGGCGCCGAGCCCGTCCGGAAAGCGGTCGGCGACGAGGTTCAGTTGTACGCCGTGTTCCAGGAAAGCTTTTAATCCGGCCAGCACGAGTGTGAAACCTTCGGTCGAGCCGACGGCGTGCTCGATCCGCTCTACGTCGTCACCGTTAAAGCCCCAATTGGTTATGCTGACGAAGGTGGAGCCATCCGGGCGCGGCGTAAACACCCACTCCACTTCCGTAGAGCTGTCCAGATCGCCGAGCCAATCGATAAGGATGCGCCTGTTCTCTTCGAGCGCTTTCACGGTCACGGGAACCGTTACGCCGTACATGGCCCATTCCCAGGTGACGCTCTTACCCTTTTCAAGTCTGCCGCTGCCGCCCGTAAACCAGAATTTCGCGGTGATCTCCGGGTCGACGAAGGCTTCGAAGACCTCCCGGACCGGCTTCCGGATAAGCATTTCCGCTCTTGCACGGGGATGAACAGTCACGCGCTTGCCTCCTCCAATGTCACACGTCTCAATTTTTGTCGTCGGGCGCCGATAATGAGGCAGATTGCGACGGGGATGCCAAGCGGGAACCCGCTCACTTCGATTATCAGCGACGCGACGACGATCCAGGCCAGCAGCGACCAACCGAGGAAGGACGGGAGCGGTAAATGCTTCCCGCCCAGCCAGACCACCAAGGCGCCAATCATGATCAGCGGCAAGGCAAAACTTCCAACCGTCGACCAAAATGCGGCATTGCTTGCCAGCACTTCGAGACGCTGCGTGCGGAGAGGCTGCCAATGCTCCACCGTCCAAAGCTCCAGCCTCAACCAGCCCGGGATTTCAGCCGCGGCATCAATGCCCAGCACCACCATGTGCAGAATTCCGATCACCATCAACGCAATTCCGCTCCACCTGATCATAGCTGCAATCCTTTTAATACGCCGAACCTTTGGTCCTGGACTTCGAGCCTGGGAAGCTGGGGCCGCCTTGGCTAAGTATTCCATACGGCACCGTATGTACAATGCTCGCTTCTCAATGTCCATACCCTGGCGTATGGAGCTCGTATGCCGCTGTTGCCGTTCGGGAAGGAGAGTCATTTGACCAGGAAAGCAAAGGAATTGACCCGCAACGATTGGGTTCTGGCCGGTCTCGCTGCGTTGGCCGAAGGGGGTATCGATTCCGTCCGGGTGGAGCGGCTCGCAAAAAGTCTGAATGTCAGCAAGGGATCTTTCTACTGGCACTTTTCGGACCGGTCAGACTTGCTTTCCGCCCTGCTCGACCTTTGGGAGAAGGACTTCACGGCCCAACTGATTGCCAATGTCGCCTCCCAGCCGACGCCACGCGCACGCTTGCTCGCGCTCGCTGAGGAAGCGCTGGACGCGAGCATGGATGGTGTAGACGTGGCGCAAGCCGAGGGCGCGTTCAGTGCCTGGGCCGTGCTCGACCCCGCCGCTGCGGTTCGAGTGCGCGCCATCGAGGCGCAGCGCATCGGTTACCTCGTGCGCGAGCTTTCGCTTATGGGCGCCGACACGGCTCAGGCTGAACTGCTCGCCAAGGGCATTTATCTTGCTTTGCTGGGCGTCTTTGCGGCCCGCCGGTACAATCCGGCGCTGGCCGAGGATGCCGTGTTCAGGCGGATCGTGGCTCTTGCGCTGGATGCCGTGGGAGGACGGAGACGATGAGCATTCGTTCCATTTCAGCCTGCAGCGAAGCGGAATCCGTTGACTCGAAAGTAATCGGCGCCACGGATCACCAGTTCGACGGTTTGCTTGTCAAAAACAGGAAGCACTCGCCGCCGGGCACCTCCATGGGCGATCAGCGAAGCGTTTTGAAGACTTTCGCCGCGTTCTGCCTATACCGGACCTCATCCTGCAGAAGCGCCGGTCCCACTTCGGGTGCCGCGGCCTCAGTAGTCCACGACGCGATCATCGCTGGGGTCCGCCCATCGGGTGTTCGGGACGACCGAGAACCAGCCGGGGCGGGACGGATCCCGGTCATAGGAATAGCCACCGAGCGTCTTGTGAAGATCGGCATACTGGCCGAGCTTGTTGCGATCGAGCTCGACCCCGAGGCCGGGCGCCGTCGGCACCTTGATCGCGCCGTTCTCGTAACGCATCGGTCCCCCGATGATGATGTCGTCCGTGAGCTGGTGATAATGCGCGTCGGCATGGAAAACGAGGTTCGGAAGGACCGCGCCGAGATGCAGCATGGTGGCGAGCTGAACGCCAAGTTCGCCAGATGAATGCACCGCGATGCCGAGCTGAAAGGTCTCGCAAACGCCCGCCGCCTTTACGCATGGCCGGATGCCGCCCCAGAAGGTGGTGTCGAGCAGAATGACGTCGACCGCGGGATTGAGAATATTGGCGGCGAGCTGTTCGAAATTCACGACAACGGTGTTGGTGGCGAGCGGCATCGTCGTGTTTTCGCGCACCCGCCGCATGCCGTTCAACCCCCAGGTCGGGTCCTCATAATAATCATTGTTCAGATCTTCGATGCCCCTGGCGAAGCGGATCGCCTCCTCGACGCTGAAGGCCGCGTTGGGGTCGTAGCGGACGCTGTCGGGGCCGAGCGCCTTTGCCCATGCGCGAAAAACCTCCAGCTCATAATCCGGCGGGAAGACGCCGCTCTTCAGCTTGTGCGAGGTGAAGCCGCACTTCTTTTTCAGCGCCAAGGTCTGCTCGATAAGCTGATCGGCCGTGCGCGTCTCGCCCTCGCCGGTATCCTTGTTGGCGAGGCGGAAAAACATGTAGCTGGCAAAAGGAACGGCATCGCGCATCTTACCGCCCAGGATGTCGCAGACCGGCACGCCGAGAAACTTGCCCATGATGTCCAGACAGGCGAATTCGATGGCCGCATGCATCTGGGTGCGATTGTTGTAGAGGCTGGCGGTCGGGTTGCAGATCATGAAGCGGAGATTTTCCAGCTCGAAGGGATCGTGGCCGACGAGATAGGACTTCAAGGCCCGAAACGCCGCCTCGGCGCTCTCCCCGCCGCCGCCCATCTCGCCAAGGCCGATGATGCCCACGTCGGTCTCTACCTCGACGATGGTGCGCACGAACCGCCCCCAATGGGCGCCGTTGGAATGGCGCAGCGGCGCCTCCAGCGGAACCGTGACGGTGGTTGCACGGATGTCGGTGATTCTGGGTCGCTTCATGGCAGGCTCCAGGCAATCTCTTCTGTGGGGAGGGCAGGGGGCGCCGGCTACAGGTCCGTACACCCCGGCGGCGTGCATCAGCTGATCATGCGGGTCATCTCGTCCACCCTGATCTCGTTGGCCGGCAGGGCAATCTTCTCTCCGCCCGCCGTCGCAACGATACGGTCGGAAATCGGATCCATATATTTTGCCTGGGCTCTACTTCGCTTCCCCAAGCACGCGCAGAATTTCGTAGCAGGCCCCGAATGGATGGTAGTCGGTCTTGCCCGAAGGGCTTTTGATATCGCTCTGCTTCACGCCCTCCGGCGAGAGTATGCGGAACCAGCAGCCATATTCATGGTCGATCAGGTGCCGCCAGCTGTAGCGCCAGAGCCTGTCGTAATCCTGCCAGTAACGCTCCCGGCCGGTGCGCCCGGCAAGTGCTGCCGCGGCGGCCAGCGTTTCGCAATGGACCCAATGATACTTATCGGGATCGTAGAGCCTTCCGTCCGGACCGTAAGTGTAATGCATGCCCCCGAATTCGAGATCGGCGCTGTTTGCCAGGGCCGTCTCGTAGAGGAGAATGGCTTTCGGCAGGATCCAGTCCTGCGGTCGGTAGCGCTCGAGGATCAGCAGCAGCTTGGTCCATTCCGTCATATGGCCTGGCAGATAGCCGTAGGGTCGGAACAGGTGCTTCGGATCGTCCTTGTTGTAATCCCAGTCGATCGACCAGTCCGCGCGGTAATGCTCCCAGACCACACCTTGAGCGGTGGCGGCAAGTTCCACACAGATACGCCGGGCGAGCGTTTCGGCACGGTCGAGATAGCGAATCTCACCGGTCGCCTCATAGGCCGCCAGCATCGCCTCTGTCATATGCATGTTGGCGTTCTGGCCCCGATAGGGCGAGATCTTCTGCCAGTCGCGGCTGATCTCGTCCTTGTAGAGCTCGCGCTCCGGCTCCCAGAAGCGGTTTTCGAGAAGGCCCCATGTGTCCGAAATCCGCGCGCCCATGCCTGGAATACCGGCCTTCATGGCGGCCGCGTAAGCGAGCAAAACGAAGGCGTGGCCGTAGCAGTGCTTCGTCGTATCCGCTGCCTCGCGCCCGTGCATTACCCAGAAATAGCCGCCGTGCTCGGAATCGCGGTGGACCTCGTCGAGATATCTGACGCCATGGGCAGCCGCCTCTGCGTAATCCGGCCTCTGGAAGAGGACGGAGGCTGTCGCATAGTTGAAGATGAAGCGGGTGGTTGAGACGAGGTGCTGGGTCTTCCGATCGGTGATGAAGCCGTCGTCACGATATTCGTTATGGTAGCCGCCGTGTTCCCTGTTGAGGCAGATCGGATGATAGAAATCCATGATCTCGCGCATATGGGCGAGCAGGAAGTCTTTCGAGCGGAAATCGGGGAATGGTCTCATGACGGGCTTCCGGTCAATCTGGGATGACGATGCCGAGCTTGGAGAGGACTCCGCCGTCGATCTTGACGTCGGCGCCGGTGATGAAGCGGGCTTTTTCGCTGGCGAGGAAGGCGACCAGTTCGGCGACTTCGCAAGGCTTGCCTATGCGGCCGAGTGGATGCCCTCTGCCCCAGGCATCGAGCGTCGCCTCGGCGGTACCGTCACCCTTCCAGAGATCAGCGGCCCAGTGCAGCATCGGAGTATCGATGGAGGCGGGGCACACGGCGTTGACCGTGATATTGTCCCCGGCATGGTCGAGCGCCATGGCACGCACGAGCGCGTTGATCGCGCCCTTGCTCGCCGTATAGGCGGCGACGCCCGCCTGCGAAGCATAGGCCTGCACGGATGAGATGGCGACGATCGCGCCGCCGCCGCGCTTGCGCATTTCGGGGATTGCGAATTTGGAGGCGAGAAAGATGCCCTTCAGATTGATATCGAGAACGTCGTCCCAGACCTCTTCCGGCGTATCGACCACGGTCCCGTAGCGCTGAATGCCGGCGCAGCAGGCGAGAACATCCACGCCGCCATGGCGCGATGCCGCGGTCTGAACCGCCGCCGCCATATCGTCGTTGCGGCGGACATCGCCGACAAACCCGGCGGCGTTCTCGCCGATCTCGGCAACGGCACTGTCGACCGAAGCCTTGTCGTTCGCCACGATCATCACCTTGCCGCCGCCCGCGGCAAAGCGACGGGCACAGGCGAGGCCCATGCCGAGACTGCCTCCGGTGACGATGATACTCTTGCCGTTGAAATCACTCATCGCGCTATCTCCAAAGCAGAACGGGTTATGTCCGGCGCCGATCCGAACTTCGGTTCGGCAAGTCCGCGCCCCACGCCCTCGACCGCGAACAATCCGCCCTCCAGCGGATGCGCGTCGAGATGTGCGCCCGGCATGGCAAAGCGCGCCGACGTGACATAGAGGGTGGCAAGATCCGCGCCGCCGAATGCGCAGCTTGTCGGCCAGCTTGCGGGGAGTTCGACCAGCTCCAGCAGACGGCCATTGCCGTCGAATCCCGCGACGGCTGCGCCGCCGGCCACACGGCAGTTCCAGAGCCGGCCCTCCGCGTCGAGGCAGGAGCCGTCCGGCAGGCCGCGCTCGAAGCCGGCAGATATGGTGCGACGGTTGTCGATCGTCCCGGCGGAAAGATCGCAGTCGAACACGTAGATTTCGTTCGCGAGCGTGTCGGCGAAAAAGAAGCGATCGTCGCGCGTCCAGCCCATGGTGTTGCTGATGCCATATTCGTTGGGCGTAAGCTGCGCGACGTGACCGGCAGGATCAATGCGGTAGATCGCTCCCGACTGTCGGTCCATGTCCTTCGGGGAGCCATCCGGGTTGAGATTACTCTGCATCGTCGCGACCCAAAATGAGCCGTCCGGTGAGACGCGCCCTTCATTCAGGCGGTTTTCCGGCAGATCCGGCTCCGGCACGGCAAACTCTTCGAAGACCCCTTCGGGGGTCCATAGGCAAACGGCACGGGTGAGCCCGACAATGAAACCGCCATCTGCCCGCATGCCGATGGACGTCACGAAATCCGGTGTCGGCCACAGGTCATGGCGACCGTTTTCCGGCTCCAGCCGATGGATGCGCTTTCCGACGATGTCGACCCAGTAGAGCGCCTTTTCTTCCTCGGACCACAGGATGCTCTCGCCGACGATATCCTTCGCGTCGAGGATCAGGGAAACCTCGCTCATGGCATGATCCCCTGCGTCTTTTTACCAGCCATGGCCACCTCCCAGCCTGTTGCATTCTTGTATGCAATATTCTAACGTTCGTCAAGCATCTGCATAGAGCGAGTAGAAATGGCCAGCGCTTCAAGCTATTCTGCGCAAAATTAAATCTTGCATGCAAGAAAGCAAAGGTTACCACTATATGGCGCGTGACGCGACAATCTCGGCGGCGCAGCATTGCTACCGCACCCTTTCGCGCAAGATCATCGGGTTGGAGCTCAAGCCGAACGCGCCGATCGGAGAGCATGCGCTGGCGGGTCTCCTCGGCGTCAGCCGCACGCCTGTGCGCGAGGCTTTGTCGCGGTTGAGCGCGGAAGGACTTGTCGACCTGCGGTCAAGGGCAGGCGTCGTGGTCGCGCCGATCCGCATGGATGCGGTCCGTACGGCACAATTTGTTCGCGAACAGCTGGAGGTGGCAATCGTCGCCGAAGCGGCCCGGCAAAGCAACCGCCGCATACTGCTCGGCATCAGGCAGGCGATAGAGGAGCAGGAGCTTGCCATCCTCGAAGACAATCCCGACCTGTTCTTCGAGTGCGACGAGCGCATGCACGCGCTTTACTGCAACCTCGCAGGACGCGATGGGGTGTGGAGCTTCATTTCCGAAGCCAAGAAGCACATGGACCGCGTTCGCCGGCTATCGATACAGGCTGGCCAGCTCGACCAGCTGGTCGAGGACCACCAGAGGGTCCTCGAGGCGGTGACCGAAGGGGATGCCGCCAGTGCTCAGGAGACCATGCGGCTCCACCTGCGGCGCGCAATGCTCGACCTCAACGAGCTTGCCCGGCGGTTTCCCTCCTATTTTGCGTCGGACGCCTCCTGACTTCCTCGATTTTGAGATCGAAGCTTGCAAGATACTTCATTAGACGGTCGGCATCGTTGCTGGTTCTCTTATCCAGCCGCATTTCCTGACCATATGACCTTTACACGAAGGCCAGATGGACAATGCAACGACAGCAGGCCGTTCTTCAGATCGCCGGCAAGCCGCACGAACCGGCGGAACTCAATGCTGTCGCCTTAGGGCCTATGCTAGGATAGCTGGCGCCTGGTCGCTCAGCCTTGGAAAAGCGGCCGGTCCCGCCGACATGTCGGAGAGCACCTGAATGCGCGTACGGAAGCGGGGCTTGTCCGGCGAACAGACCAAGGATTAACTGCTGCGGCCGAGCGCCGTGGTAGGTTTCTACAAGTCTCTTGAGCTCTACTTCTCCGGGCGACTCGCCCGAACCTGGCTCACCCGCCCGAACACCAGCCCTCTTTTTGCTGGTGCACGACCAGTCGAAACCGCCACCGAAGGTGGCCTGCCGCAGATTCTGGCGATCCGGACCTTTTTCGACGCTCTGCGGGGCGGCACGAGAAAGACCAAGCTCTCGGTCCGAGGCCAGGTCCGCTGTTGTCAGCAACCTACCGCGCTGGGCGGGCTGGTCGATGCCGATGAGGAACTGCAGGTCCTCGCCGAGATCGAGGGCCAGCGCCGGCTACTCGCAAATCGCGGCCGCAATCCGCATCTCTATCCTCGGGAATTGGCCTGGCGGCGCCGTGATCGCGGCCTGCGTATTTACGGCGACACGCATATCAATGCGGCATTCACCTTCCCCGGATGATAGGAGGCAACCGCTTCAATTCCGAAGAGCGCGGCGCCTGGTTTTGCGCCTGGGACGTCATGGTTTCCGTCTCCGGCGTCGCCTGGCACCGAGCCCGCGAGCTTGGTTTCACAGGCTGGTTTTGCGACCGGGCCCATGTCGCGCTGCTCGCGGATTTCATCGCAGAGTTCGACGAACTGACCGATGAGCCCAGTCATCCTGCGCTTAACCCTGAGCCCGCGGTCGGATATCCCGAGGGCAGAATCTGGCGGCCCGACTACGGCATGAGGGGACCGTGGCCTGATCTCTCCGTCCGCGCAGCCGGCGGGAACAGCTTGGCCTGCTTCGAACCCAGAGCGGTCCGGTCGGTCCGGCCGGGGCGCCCTGGGATCTGGTGTGGAAAGGAGCGCCAGACTATTCGGTCATCCGTCTCGAAGCAGCAACGCGCTTCCAAAAGAGCGTTGACAACAGCTGAAGGCGAATCTATCAAAAGGTAGATTCTAACCTATCATATAGGTAGGAGGGTAACCTGATAGAGCTCGGAACACAAAAGCCGTCGGCCGGCCGCTCGAGAGGCGATGGGCTGCTTGGCGGGGTAATGACCGCCGTGAAGACTCATATCCGCGACAACGGTCTTCAGGTCGGCGACTGGCTGCCGAGCGAGGGGGCCTTTGCCGAGACGCTCGGCGTCTCGCGCAGCATCGTGCGCGAAGCTTACCGTTCGCTCGCCGCGCTGACGCTGATCGACATCGGCAATGGCCGACGCCCGCGTGTCGCGGCACCTAAGGCCGACGTCCTGGCCCTGGTGACCGACCATGCTGTGCATACCGACCAGGTGACGATCCAGCAGATTTTCGACGTCCGCCGCACCATAGAGAGCCGCACCGTCGTGCTGGCCGCCATGCGGCGCACGGACAAGGAGGCGGCCGAGATCATCGCGCTGGCGGAAGCGATGCGGCGGGATTTCGAAGAGCCCGCTCGGGTGATGGAACACGACATCGCATTTCACGAAGCGATCGGCACGGCTTCGCGCAATCCGATGTTCGCGCTGATCGTTGGCTCGTTCCACGTGGTTACGCGGCATACCTGGCCGATCGGCTGGGCGAGCCGCGGCAGCAACGAGACGCGGCAGGAGAGCATTGAAGGGCACGTGACGATCGCGCAGGCGATCGCCAACGGCGACCCGACGAAAGGCGAACAGGCAATGGTCGAGCATTTCGACCTGACAGTGAAGGCGCTGCTGGCGGCTGGAGTATATTGAGCATGAAAATTACGTCGTTCGAAACGGTTCGAGTCCGTGACTTTCCCAACATTCTCTGGGTTCGTATCCACACCGACGAAGGCCTTGTCGGGCTCGGCGAAACCTTCTTCATGGCGCAAACCGTGGAGACCTATATCCATGAGGTCGTAGCCCCCAAACTCCTCGGGCGTGATCCACTGGAGATCGACCGCATCTCCAAGGATCTGACGGGCTATCTCGGTTTTCGCTCGACTGGAGCGGAGATGCGCGGAAATTCGGCGGTCGATATCGGGCTCTGGGACCTCTTCGGCAAGGCGACGAACCTGCCGATCGCTCAGCTTCTCGGGGGTTTTTCGCGGCGCGAGATCCGCACCTATAATACCTGCGCCGGCAACACCTATATGCGCGACGCAAGGGGCCAGCAGACCGCAAACTACGGCATTGGCGGACCGCGGCGCGACTATGACGACCTGAACGGATTTCTGGAACGGGCGGACGAACTCGCCGAGGACCTCCTGTCGGAGGGTATCACGGCCATGAAGATCTGGCCGTTCGACATCGCGGCGGAGAAGAGCGGCGGCCAGTATATTTCCGGGCCGGACCTGCGCAAGGCGCTGGAGCCCTTCGAGAAGATCCGCAAGCGCGTCGGCGACCGCATCGACATCATGGTCGAGTTCCACTCCATGTGGCAATTGACGCCCGCCATCCAGATCGCCCGGGCACTCGAGCCCTATGCCACCTTCTGGCATGAGGATCCGATCAAGATGGACTCGCTTTCAAGCCTCAAGCGCTATGCCGCGGCAAGCCGCGCGCCGCTTTGCGCCTCGGAGACACTTGCGACCCGCTGGGCCTTCCGCGATCTCATGGAGACGGATGCGGCCGGAGTTGTCATGCTCGACCTCTCCTGGTGCGGCGGCGTCTCGGAAGCCAAGAAGATCGCAACCATGGCCGAGGCCTGGCACCTGCCGGTCGCGCCGCATGATTGCACCGGGCCGGTGGTACTGGCCGCATCGACGCATCTTTCGCTGAATGCGCCGAACGCGCTCGTCCAGGAAAGCGTGCGCGCCTATTACAAAACCTGGTACGCGGAGCTGACGACGCAGCTGCCGACCGTGACGAACGGCATGATCACCATTCCGCCGGGGGCAGGGCACGGGGTCGATCTTGCGCCCGACCTCGACCGGAAATTCGAGGTATCGCGGCGCAGCTCCGAGGTCCAACCGTGAATCGGGACTTGACTTGTATGGTAGTAGGTCAGTAGCTTCGAAGCATTGGGGGGGCGGATGCAGAACAGCAAACCACAGCGCGTGCTGTCCGCGATCGAAGCTGTCGGTCCGCAGGTCCATCGCATTCTGCGCGAGCGGATCATCCAGGCGGAGCTCATGCCCGGGGAACGCATTTCGGAAGCGGAGATCGCAAAAGCACTTTCGATCAGCCGCCAGCCGGTGCGCGAGGCATTCATCAAGCTGTCGGAGGAGGGCCTGGTCCAGGTACTGCCCCAACGCGGCACCTATGTGACCCGGATTTCGGCCGAGTCCGTCATGGATGTGCGCTTCGTGCGCGAGGCGATCGAGGCGGATATCGTGCGCCAGGTCGCGAGCGAACACAGGGCGGCGACCGTGGACGAGCTGCGCGATCAGATCGTTCGACAGAAGCAGGTGCCGCATGACGACCGCGCCGCGTTCCTGCGGCTCGACGAGCTCTTCCACCATACGCTGGCGACCGCCGCCGGCCGGGCCTATGCCTGGAGCGTGATCGAGAGCGTCAAGGCGCAGATGGATCGCGTCCGGTTCCTGAGCGTCGACGACCTGCAGGTCGGCCGGTTGATCGAACAGCACGAACGCATCGTCGATGCGATCGCGTCGGGGGAGGTCGGCGAAGCCGAGCAGGCGCTGCGCATGCATTTGCGCGAAATTCTCAAATCGCTGCCCGAGATCGCACGATCGCGGGCGGAGTTCTTCGACGGCACGGAGTGAGGTCGCCGAAACCATGATCGATGTTCAACGGGAGGTAACGCATCATGATCCGGAAATTGGTAGCAGGAACGGCCCTCGGGCTGACGCTGATGGCCCCGGCCGCCAGCGCGGAGGGACTTAATATCGCCTTCATCAGCCATTCCTCGGCCTCGAATACATTTTGGCAGGCGGTGAAGAAGGGCTATGATGACGCCTGCGAAAAGGTCGGCGCCTCGTGCCAGTTGATCCTCACGCAGACGGAAGGCGCAGTCGAACAGGCCGTGGCCAACCTGCAGGCGGCGATCGCCTCCAGGCCGGACGCGATTTTCGTCGCGATCGTAGACAACAATGCCTATGACAACCTGATCAAGGAAGCCGTCGATTCCGGCATCCTTGTGCTCGCGGTCAATGTCGACGACAGCGAAGGCGCCAAGGGCAACGCCCGTAAGGCCTTCATCGGCCAGGGTTTCTCCGCTGCCGGCTACTCGCTCGCCAAAGCCCAATCGGAAAACTTCCCGAAGGAGGGCCCGCTCAACCTTGTGGTCGGCGTCAATGCGCCGGGCCAGACCTGGTCGGAGCAACGCGCCGGCGGGGTTACGAAGTTCCTCGAGGAGTATAAGGCCGAGCACTCCGATCGCGAGATCAACATTACCCGTGTCGACTCTGCGACGGACCTCGCGCTGACGGCCGACCGTATCGGCGCCTACCTCAACGCCAATCCGGATACGACCGCCTATTTCGATACGGGCTACTGGCATGCCGGTGTTGCAAAAGTACTGAAGGATCGCGGCATCGAGCCCGGCAAGGTGCTGCTCGGCGGATTCGACCTCGTGCCCGAGGTGCTGCAGCAGATGCAGGCGGGCTATGTCCAGGTGCAGGTCGACCAGCAGCCATACATGCAGGGCTTCATCCCCGTCATGCAGGCCTATCTCTGGAAGACCGCCGGGCTGACGCCCTCCGACGTCGATACGGGGCAGGGCATCGTCACTCCTGAGGACGTGCCGACGATCCTCGAACTGGCGAAGCAGGGTCTGCGCTGATCCAGCGCATCCAAAATGTAACCCGGCGTTTTGCCCAAGCAAATTGGCACGGAGCGGATCACGTCACGGTGTCAGGCCGAACCGGCCTGACACCGTCGCAATCCGACGGGCAATTCACCGAACCATGAGTGGCAACCCATGAAGCGGTTTCTGAAAATCTATCTCGACAAGCCGGAACTTGCCGGCCTTGCCTTGCTGATCGTCCTCGTCCTCGTCTTTCAGGCGAAATCGAACGGCATTCTTCTTTCCTTCGAGAACATACGCGGCGTCATGGGCCTTCTGCCCGAAATGGCACTCGTCGCCATCGGCGTGACGCTGCTGATGATCTGCGGCGAATTCGACCTGTCTGTCGGTTCCGTCTTTGCATTGATGCCGATGTCGATGGCGGTGATCCTGAACTCCGGCGTGCCCTTCACCGCCGCGGTGCTGCTCGGTCTCATGATCTGCGGAGCGGTCGGTTTCATCAATGGCTATGTCACCCTGCAATTCTCGATACCGAGCTTCATCACGACGCTCGGCATGCTCTTCATCGCGCGTTCGCTGACCATCGTCATCTCCGGGGGCTTCCCGCCGCTCCTGCCGCCCGACCTGCCGACTTGGCTGTTCACGGACTATATCGGTGGCTCGCCTTTCCGCATGTCCTTCCTCTGGTTCGTGGTCATTGCCGCGCTGGTGGCGGCACTGCTGTCGCTCACCAATTTCGGCAACTGGATCCGGGCGACGGGCGGTTTCAACGAGGCCGCCGCCTCGATGGGCATCCCGGTCAAGCGGGTGAAGATCGCCTGCTTCATGCTCTGCTCGGTGCTGGCTGGCTTTGCCGGCTTGCTTCAGGTGCTGCGCCTCGGCTCGCCGCTGCCTTCGATCGGGGAGGGGCTGGAATTGCAGGCCGTCGCGGCGGCCGTCATCGGCGGCACGGCCCTTGCCGGTGGCATCGGGACAGTCTTCGGCGCCATTGTCGGCACGCTCCTCATCCGCACGATCGATAACGGCCTCGTGCTCTCCCGCGTCGATGCCAACTGGTTCAAGTTCGCGATCGGCGTTCTGACCATGTTCGCTGTCATAGCCAATGCCTGGATGGGCAAGATGTCCCGCAAGATCAAGGTGGAGGCGCACAAATGACCACACCCATCATCGAGTGCCGCAACCTTCAGAAGTGGTATAGCGGCGTGCATGCGCTGAAGAATGTCGACCTCACCATTCATCCCGGCGAGACAGTCGGTCTCGTCGGCGACAACGGCGCCGGCAAGTCGACACTCATCAAGATCCTCTCGGGCGTCCATCATCAGGATTCCGGCGAGGTGCTTATCGAAGGGCGCAAAGTCGCCCTTCGTAGTCCGAAGGATGCCATGCGACACGGACTGGAGACGATCTATCAGTACAATTCCATGGTCCCTACAATGTCGATCGCCCGCAATCTCTTCATCGGTCGCGAACCGATGAAATGGTCCGTCTTCGGCGTGGGCATCATGGACCAGCAGCGCATGCGCGCCGAAAGCATCAAGGCCATCGCCGACGTCGACCTGCACCTGCGCTCGCCGGATGCGCTGGTCGGAGAACTTTCGGGCGGGCAGCGGCAGGGCGTGGCAATTGCACGCGCAATGCATTTCAAGTCGAAGGTGCTCATCCTCGATGAGCCGACGAACCACCTTTCGGTCAAGGAAACGGACAAGGTGATCGGTTTCGTCCGTGGCCTGAAGGCACAGGGCCTGACCGGCATTTTCATCTCGCACAACATGCAGCACGTGTTCCAATCCTGTGACCGCATCGTCGCAATGGCACGCGGCGAGATCGTGTTCGATAAGCCCACCGCCGAAACGTCCATCGACGAGGTTCACGCGCTTCTGTGAGGCAACCATGACAGATCTTTCCGCAAAGACCGTCCTCATCACCGGTGCGCTCGGCACGCTCGGCCGCGCCCAGGCCGAGCGGCTGGCCCGTGCCGGCGCTGCCCTGCTATTGCTCGACCGGCCCAGCGCCGAGGCCGGCGAGCGCTTCGCCGCCCATATCGCCGCGGATCACGACACCAGGGCGATCTATGTGGGGGAGGACCTGAACAACCTGGCTTCGGCGGAGCGACGCGTGGCAGCACTTGCCGGCGAGCATGGCGGCATCGACATTCTCATCAACAACGCGGCGCTCATCATCAACAAGCCTTTCGAGGACTTTTCGCTCGAGGAATACGAGGACCAGGTCCGCGTCAACTCGTCGGCCGCCTTCGCGCTCGCCCGGGCCGTCGCGCCGGGCATGAAGGAAAAGCGTTACGGCAAGATCGTCAATTTCTGCTCGCTTACGCTGAACGGCCGCTGGGACGGCTATGTGCCCTATGTTGCGTCCAAGGGCGCGATGCTTGGGCTGACGAAGGGGCTTGCGCGCGAACTTGGTCCCCACGGCGTGCGCGTCAACGCTGTCTCGCCGGGGGCGGTGGTTTCGGAGGCGGAGGAGCGCGTTTTCGCCGATCGCCTGCAGCAATACAATGACTGGATACTTGAAAATCAATCGCTGAAGGCGCGTATCCAGCCCCTTGATGTCGCCGAGCTGGTGCACTTCCTCGTCTCGCCGGCTTCCGACATGATCTCCGGCCAGAACATCGCGATCGACGGCGGCTGGTGATGACGGCGATCGGCCTCTCCAACGGCGACGCCCGCATCGTTGTGCGCCCCGATCTGGGCGCCGGGCTGTGCGCATTCGACGTGCACCACGACGGCGTCTGGCAGCCGATCCTCCGCAGTGTCGATCCGGCTACCGCGCATCCCTTCGCCCTGTCGAACATCTTGCTTCTTCCTTTCTCGGGTCGCGTTTCCGGCGGCGGTTTTGCGCTTGACGGGACCTTTCACTCCTTGCCGCGGAACCTGGAGACGGAGCCATACCCGATCCACGGCAATGGCTTTTCAGCCGCATGGGACGTCGCCTTCCGAAGCACGGATGCCGTCACGCTCACCCTTTCGTCGGAAGGACCGGGGCCTTTCTGTTATGCTGCGAGGATGACCTACCGCCTGCAAGGCGCCGGTCTCGTGATGGAGCTGAGCTTCGTCAACCGTGCCAAGATCCGGCTGCCTTACGGTGCCGGATTTCATCCCTGGTTCGTGCGCGAACCGGATACGACCCTTCGCGCCCCGGCCGGCGGCGTATGGCTCGAGCGATCGGATCACCTGCCAAGGGCTTATGAAGCGATCGCGGCACATCCGGATATGGACTTCAACAGTCCGCAGCCTCTGCCGGCGCGCTGGATCAATAGCTGGTTCGACGGCTGGAACGGCAAGGCCCGTATCGACTGGCCGGGACGTCGGCTCGCGGCAGATCTGAAAGCCAGCGAAGCGCTCCGCCAATATGTCGTCTTCTCACCCGCAGCCGACGCCGACTTCTTCTGCTTCGAACCGGTGACGCATCCCGTCGATGCGTTCAATCTTCCCGGCAAGCCGGAAGCCCACGGCCTCACGATTCTCGGACCGGGTGAGGGGTTGACCGTTTCTGCCACCATTGCCGCTCTCTGAAGCGAAACAGTCTTGCGGCAATCACTCGATGACCGGCCCTCCAAGCGCGGGATGGCGGGTCCATTGGCGTCTGGAGTTCGCCCAAGCGCGTGCTACGAAAGTTATCTCGAAAACCGGACCGCCTTCGACCGGCTGGTCCGCGCACCCTTCGATGCCCGGCGCTCTATGGCGATGCCGTCATGGACATGGTGCAAAGCGGGAGGTCGGGAATGTCTGTGGCTGTTGTCGCTCATTGCTATTGGAGTGTCGACCGTAAGAAGCGATGGATGTGCGTTGCCGAGCGCCGAGGGACTGGCTGGATCATCTCCGCACCCGAACCCGTCCGCGACACCGCGGACCTGATCCCTCGGCTGCGGCGCCGCTGCGAAACGGACGGAGCCCTCCTCATGGGCTTCGTGGACGCCAAACGGAGATAACACGACGCAACAAGGCGGCACAGGCGATATCGGCGCAATCTCTTTGGAACTTGCAGCAACAAATCCAGCGTAACGCTCAGCGGTGTCGAAATCGGCGGCATGTCTCGCCAGTCCAATGGTCGTGAAGCTCAAATCGCTGCAAGGACTTTGGCTTCGCCCGCCATGAAGTCGCAGAACAACTTTACGCGCAAGGGCACCGTGCGCCCGAAGGCGTGCAGAGCATTGAACGGTAGCTTGGGCAGGGCGAGTTCGGGTACGAGGTCGAGCAAGACGCCCTCATTCAGCTCTCGGGCGACCAAACATCTTAGCAGATAAGCCGCACCAAGACCGCTCCGCGCGGCGTAGATCAAAGCCCGTCCAGAATCGCAGTCAACACGCCCAGAGGGAATGAATGTTCTTCCATCGGCCAAACGCAAGGGCGATACCATGCCACCGGACATAAATCGGGCGAACGGAACGCCTGTCAGGGCCTCTGCGGATCCCAACAATCCCCAACTCTTCAGGAATGGCGAGGATGCCACCACTACCATTGGGAGATCTGCCAGGTGACGGACAATGAGATCGCCCTGTGTGGGATCTCCAACACGCAGAACGACGTCATAGTCTTCCCTGATAAGATCGACAAAACGGTCCGTCAAACCGATATCGAGATGTAGGTCCGGATAGGCAGTTGCAAAGCGCTCAAACAGGCCAGGCAGCAGTAATGGCGCCAGTTCCCCGGGCATGCTGATGCGCAACCGTCCAGACGGTGCAGCTTGAGGCCGGATCGCATCGTCGCTCGAATCGAGTTCCCGCAGGAGCGGCGCCACACGTTTGAAAAAAAGCTGGCCATCCTGGGTAAGGGTGAGTGCACGGGTAGTGCGGAAAAAAAGCCGTGTCCCGATTTTCTTTTCCAACCGAGCAACGCTTTTGGAGACTGCCGATGGAGTCGTGTTCAGATCGCGGGCTGCAGCGCTGAAAGATCCGGCTTCTACGGTCCGAACAAACGCCATTAATCCCGACGTCTCACCCAATAGGTTTGGCATTTGCATCTCCCCGGCACAGCTCATGTGCCCGACTGTGATCTAACGGCGCAAGGCACTCCTGTTTATCTCAGTCTCAGCAGAAAACGGAGATAAACAATGCAACATTTGAAAGACAAGGTTGCCGTGATTACCGGCGGGAACAGCGGTATCGGCAAGGCGACTGCGCGCTTGTTTGCACAGGAAGGCGCGCAGGTTCTTATCACAGGCCGGCGACAGAACGTCGTAGATCAGGTGGTGGATGAAATAGGCAACGGCGTCATTGGCATCGTTGGCGATGTTGCCGACCTTGAACACCATCAAAAGCTTGCAGAGATAGTGAAGAGCCGGTTTGGCAGCTTGGACATCTACATGGCCAACGCCGGGATCATCAACCTTACCGCTTCCGGCACCGTCACACCGGAAGACTATGACAGGCACTTCGCCACCAATACGCGCGGAGTGTTTTTTGGCGTGCAGGCGATGGAACCGTTGATCCGCGATGGTGGCAATATCATTGTCACGAGCTCGCTGGCTGCCACGAAAGTTCTGCCGGATCATGCCGTTTATGCCGGCTCCAAAGCCGCCATCGCCGCATTTGCAAAGAACTGGGCGATCGAGTTCAAGCCCCGAAAGATCCGCGTTAACATCTTGAGCCCGGGACCGGTAGATACTGCGATCCTCGGCAAGCTTGGAGTTTCGGATGCCGATCGCCCGGCGCTCGAAAGCCATTTGGCTACCATCATCCCGGCTGGCCGTCTCGGACAGCCCGAAGAACTGGCCCGCGCCGCTCTCTTTCTCGCCTCTGAGGCGGGTAGCTTCGTCAATGGCGTAGAGTTGCATGTCGACGGCGGTATGACCTTGGCTTGAAAGGAGTGAGAGAAATGGCGCCAATTCTGCCGAAGCGATCTTAGACTGGTCAGTAGCAGTGAGCCCACCTTTCACTGTCCAACGCGACCATCGATCGGCTCTCTACCCCCCCCAACGCTGACCGGACAATATGGCAGCGTTGGACTCCCTTCGCTAAACCCTGGTACGATTAGGAGCGAACTGCAATGACCATTGTAGTCTCTATTGAACAGGAAGTTTTCCTTCGAATATTTGTAATATTTGCTCAATACAAGAAACGTGCGAATATCGGGGAGCACTGCGAAATCGCTCGCGACATTGGGGGATAAATGCGTAGTAGGACTGACAAATTCGGCCGCCATAGGCCGACGTACGTTCATGCTGCGAGTACCACCGACATCGCACATAAGCTGCAGCACCTAAAGAACGTGCATCGATGAGTTTGCCTTCCGCCAGCGAACCTGCCGAAAGCTCTCCGGCTGAGACAATCGACGCACATCGGCACGAGATGCCCGATGTTAACCGGAATCCCGCGAACGAAATGTCACGCGTTCTCGGGACTGAGCCGGTCCATCTAGCGGCAGACCCGTCCGGCGGCGCAATCGCCCATTGGCATCACGACGCCTTGCATGACGTCGTCGAGCCTATGACCGATCACGTCATCATGGCTTATAACGGCGCGATACAACGCATGGAAAGGCGGTCCGGAAGATCGATCGAGAGCGGAACGTTTCGTCGCGGGGTGGTGATCATCATTCCAGCTGGGTCAAGCTCCCGCTGGGATATTCCAAAGCCGGTGGATGTCGTGCAGCTCTATCTTCCCCACGCGACACTGACGCGCATTGCCGACGAAACCGATACATTCACTCCGACCGACCTCCTGGAGCGAACCGCGCATCCGGACCACATTACATCCCGATTGCTCCTGAGTGCGGCCGATGTCTTAGAAGGCAATACGGCACTGGATACACTGTTCAGGCAGCAGTTGACCGACCTTCTGGCCACGCGCCTGCTGGCTGCGCACACTGGCAGGGCACCGAGCTATCGGCCGGCGGTCGGCGGCCTCGCGCCGAGCGTTCTGCGCAGGGCCGTCGAACGATTACGGTCGGACGCGGACGCCGACGTCTCCCTTGCGGCCCTTGCTGCCGATTCCGGGCTGTCGCGGTTTCATTTCTGTCGGGCCTTCAAGGAAAGCACGGGGCTTTCACCTCACAACTGGCTGCGTCAATATCGACTCGAGCAGGCCATAAACATGCTACGTGATCCTCAACAATCGATCGCGTTGGTCGCAGCTTCCCTCGGGTATGCCTCGCAAACTGCATTTGCAGCTGCGTTCCGCAAATTGACCGGTGAAACACCGACAGATTGGCGCCGCCGCCACGGCTGACCGCGATCTCCTTTCGCCCTCCCTCAGGTTCGGGACTCTCTCGTTCTTCGCTTGCACGCGATCGGATCGGGCACACAACCGTGCTTCGCGATCCGCTTGGCATGCGTCGGTCGCGGCGTCATTGTGCCTTGCGGACAGCCATGGCCGTGTAAAACGTTGCGATGAACCGCGCCGCATCGGCTAAACCGCAATCGCTCTGCAATAGCGCCAATCGCTCTGGCGCAGCGGGAGACCTGTTCCGCTAAACCACCATTGCGTCCATGCCAATGGATCCTGCGAAAACAGAGGTTGGGTGTGGGATGAGACCGATTAGGGGTCAATCGTAACGACCCGTGGCGGCTTGCATGTAACCAATTTTAGCAACGATCCGTTCGAATCGATGACGGTCAACGAAACAATTATTTTACAAAGGATCTGCACAATGACCTCCATTACAACCAGCAACGGTGTTCAACTTTTCTACAAAGACTGGGGACCGAAGTCCGCTCAACCGATCGTCTTTCACCACGGCTGGCCGCTCAGCTCCGACGATTGGGATAATCAGATGCTCTTCTTCCTCAGCAAGGGCTTTCGCGTGATCGCTCATGATCGCCGCGGTCATGGCCGGTCTAACCAGGTGAGCGACGGTCACGACATGGATCACTATGCCTCCGATGTTGCCGCAATGATCGACTACCTCGATCTTCGCAACGCTATCCACGTCGGACACTCTACCGGGGGCGGTGAAGCCGCGCGGTATGTCGCACGTTACGGGAAGGGCCGCGTTGCCAAACTAATCCTGATTGCGGCCGTGCCGCCATTGATGCTAAAGACCGCCGCCAATCCCGGCGGCTTGCCTATCGACGCATTCGACGGATTGCGCAGCCAACTGGTCGCGAACCGTTCGCAGTTCTATCACGATTTTCCGAGTGGCCCGTTCTATGGTTACAACCGCCCGGGTTCGGAGCCTTCGCAGGCGGTCATCTCAAACTGGTGGCGTCAGGGTATGATGGGCGGTGCGAAAGCGCATTACGATGGCATCAAGGCATTCTCGGAAACAGATTTCACCGAGGACCTGAAGAGCATCACAGTGCCGGCGCTGGTGTTGCATGGCGATGACGACCAGATCGTCCCGATCGGCGCATCTGCTCCCTTGTCGGCGAAGCTCCTGCAGGCCGGGACGCTGAAGATCTACGAGAATCTGCCGCATGGGCTGTGCACGACCCATGCAGATGTCATCAATGCCGACGTGCTGGCGTTCATCGCCGGCTAAGCGACATCGCTTCACGAATCCGCGCGCCATCGATTACCGAACATCTCGCCGCCCACCAGAAGCGGCAACGGTGACGCGCGGCCCTCGGAAACTACAGATTTCGGAGTGAATAATATGAGACTTGTAATAGTGGGCGCCGGCTTTGCTGGCATGTACGCCGCACTTTCCGCAGCCCGCTTGCGCGATATCGAAGGAATTTCGCCCGAAGAGCTCGAAATCGCGCTGGTGTCACCGGAACCGACGCTCGTCATCCGCCCCCGGCTTTACGAGCCGAAGCCCGAAACCCTGACGGCACCTCTGCAGGCTGTATTTGACGCAATCGATGTCGCCTATGTGCAGGGCAGCGTCGAAGAGATTGACCCGAAGGCCCGCACCATCGACGTCGTCAATGCCAAGCACGAACGAAAGCCCCTTCAGTACCATCGCCTTGTGATTGCCACCGGCAGCAGGCTGTTCCGCCCGAATATTCCCGGCCTTGCCGAATACCCCTTCAGCATCGATAACATCGATGATGCTATCGCCCTCGATCGCCATCTCCACGAGCTTGCGAAGATGCCGGCTTCGGCCGCGCGCGACACCATCGTTGTTGCCGGCGCCGGCTTCACAGGAATCGAGGCGGCGACCGGAATGCAATCGCGGCTGAGGACCTTGTTCGACAAACCCGCTTATCCCCGCGTCATTATCATCGATCGCAGCAGTGCGGTCGCTCCCGATATGGGCGAAGGTCCTCGGCCGGTCATCGAGGAAGCACTGCGCAAGCTCGGCGTTGAAACGCGGCTCAACGCCGGGGTTTCATCGCTGGATAAGTCAGGTTTGACATTGAGTACCGGCGAGCATATCGAAACCATGACCGTGATCTGGGCGGGAGGCATGCGCGCCAATCCGCTGACCACAAAAATCCCCGGCGAACGCGATAAGTTCGACCGGCTGCTGGTCGACGGCTGCTTGCGTGTGCCGTCCGTGCCTGGCATCTTCGCCGCCGGGGACGCAGCGCGTGCCGCTTGCGACAACTGCGGCAACTACGCACTGATGTCATGCCAGCACGCCACGCGCATGGGCGCCTTCGCGGGCAACAATGCCGCCGCCGAACTGTTGGGCGTAGCGACACGGCAATACCACCAGGAGGCCTATGTCACTTGCTTGGACCTCGGCGATGCCGGAGCACTCTTCACCCGAGGCTGGGACGGTATGGTAGAGATGGTCGGCGAGAAAGCGAAGGCGGCCAAGCAGGAGATCAACACCGTCTGGATCTATCCGCCGCAGCCTGAGCGCGCGGCCGCGTTGGCCTCCGCCGATCCTGAGCGTGTAACGAAGCTCTGAATGCATCACACTATGCGAGCTGCCTATGGCACGAGCGCAGCTCGTTATATTACGATCCACCTCGTAACACGCTCCATCGCATAGAAGCCTTCTCCTGTCAGTCGTGAGAGGGCGCTTGAACGCTCGCAAGGTCGCGTTAGCGCTGTCCGGGACGAGCCATCCAGAAAACAGTACGTTTATTATCAGTTCACGGTCCGCGCTCACCGCGGTCGTCACCGGCGTCAAGGCCCAATGGTCGCTCCATTGGGGCATCATCAACTTGGACGGGATCGCGCGCTCATCTATGGCTGAGCTCTCCGCAAGATATCTGCCTTGAAATCGATTCACACCTATTCGGAGTCAATGTTGGTCTTCAGCTTGCGGCTTTATGAATAGGGCAACGGTGGAGAAGGATTTTATCGGCGGCGACCTAGATCGATCGAGATGAATAAATCGTTGCTCACGGCAGCATTGTTTCCCATCGGTGCCGGCACGAAAGCGAGGCTTTCGGCAGGCATGGCCAGAGAAAGCCCTCTTACTTTGCATTGATCATGGATCAAGTCTACGATCTCGTTCCTGGCCGGCGTTCGAACGGCAACGCTGTCGACGTGAAATTGCAGCTCGACTTCGATGGCGATGGCGTCGATGGCTTTTAGGACGACGACCGGCGGTGGATTCTTGATGATCAGGACGCTGGATTGTAGCACAGACCGCATGACTTCGTCGACAAGGCGCGGTGCTTGCGTTGCGGCGATGCGCACACGCACCGCGATTTGGTGGGTCTCGTCAGGACGGCTGAGATTTGTCACTCCCTGCTTTGCTAGGATGCTGTTCGGCAGCACGACGACGTTGTGGGTAACGGTCAGCAGGTTGGTGGAGCGCCAGTTGGTTTCGATGATGCGCCCCTCGGTTCCGTCGGTCAAATGGATCCAGTCGCCTATTGCATAGGCTCTGCCGAGTGTCAGCGCGATGCCGGAAAAGACGTCTCCGAGCGTATTCTGCAACGCAAGGCCGAAGATAACGGCTATCACGCCCGACGTTGTGACCAACGTGCCAACCGGCATGTCGAAGACGAAACCGATTACGGACAGCGCCACGCCTAGATAGATGATGGCTATGGCCATATCCTGGATGAGACGCGCTTCGCGTGGCTTGCGGTTCAATCTGAAGTAGATTTGGATGAACCCGATGATCGCCCAGGCGAGATGAGTCCACCACAGGATCCTGGCTGATTTGGAAAGCAGCGCACCAAAGCCCTGCGTATAGAGACCGTCTGGCCGATGAGGTGCGATGCCTGCCATATAGAGCACGAGGCTCATGCCGGTAAAGAACAGGATCTGGACGAGCAAGCGGCTCGTCGGGCGGTTGCCGCCCTGGATGTGCCAAACAACGATGCCGGCAGTACCCAGGAGGTTGACCAGAATAACAGGCACGAAATTGTCATCACCAAACATGGCATAATCACCGATTATGGTTGCATCTAAGAACGGCCGGGCAGCAGCACTGCAAGCCCGGCCTGATAGACTATTTCTTGATCGGGTAGATCAATTCCTGCTCAGCGGTATCGACCACGAAGACAGCGAGCAGCTTTGCCGGGTGACTCTTGCTGGCGTTTTCACTTAGACCATGGCGGTCGCCTGGCAATTCCGAAAAGCTTTCACCCGCCTTATAAACCGCGACGGGACCGTCATTAACCTGACTGCGGATCGCGCCTTCGAGAACGGTAGCGTAAATGAAGGAGGACACTGGATGCGTGTGGCCTTCCGAGAACCCGCCCGGAGCATATTCGACGAGAACGCCTTTCATGCTCTTGCCGGGAACGTTCGGCAATTCATGGTCATAGACCACCGTAATCTTCGCGCCCTCGCCGCCGTCCAGCGCATCATGTGCAAGAGCCGCACCTGATAGGAGAACCGTCAACGCAACGGCAAAATGCAATGACTTGATCATGTCTATCGTCCTTTCGTGAGTGGGGCACCGGCCGCCCCGCAGGCGGCCCGTGTGCTCTTTATTTTCTCAGTGTTGTCGCAAACCAGTCATCGAAACGGATGCGGCCGATGCGAGGATGATTGTTGGAGACGAGTGACCCGTCCTCCAACTTGGCCCCGAAATACCGGGCCTGCGGATCTGCGACAACGTTGCGGGTATCTCCGATCGCCTTGAGGTAGCGCGCGGCGAAGTCGCACAGCCGCGCTCGCTCGGGACCGCAGATTTCGATGATGCCGTTGGCTGGCACAACAAGGGCTGCCTCAGCTACGAAATCAGCTACGTCGTCGGACGCGATCGGCTGCAGGAAACCCGTCGACAAGCGGGCGGTATCCCCGACCGTGCCCTCTTGGGCGATGCCGCCGAGAAACTCCATGAACTGTGTCGAACGCACGATTGTATATGGAATGTTGCCTTCCCGAATAATCTTTTCCTGGGCGACCTTGGCTCGAAGATAGCCGCTGTCCGGCAATCGATCGGTGCCTACGATGGAAAGCGCGATATGGTGTTTCACGCCGGCATACATTTCCGCGGCCATTAGGTTCCTGCCCGCGGTCTGGAAGAATTCGAGCACGGCCTTATCCTCAAAGGAAGGCGAGTTCGCGAGGTCGATCACAACTTCTGTATTCTCAAGTACTTCCGCTAAGCCCTCGCCGGTCAGGGTGTTAACACCGGTTTTGGGGGCAGCGGCAATGACCTCATGCCCTTTCTTTCGTAGGCGGTCAGCAGTCTTGGAGCCGATCAATCCCGTTCCGCCAATGATCACGATTTTCATGAGATACCTCCATATGCAGCTTCCCGTATGGGGTGCATCGTTCGATAGTGATTAGGGGGAAGGCGGAACCGGTTATAAGCTTCAAGGGCACACGTGCCGGCTCGGCCCCAACTCAAGTGGCGTTAGTAGTCCCAGGCAATTGGTACCCAACGAAAGGCGTCACCTTCGACCGCGACGTGGCCCGTGGACGGGAATGGCATATGCGTGGCCACCAGCAGTTCGCCGGTCGCTGCCAGCTCCTTCAAGAGCCGAACCCGAACGCGGGCAGCCTCCTCCGGGTCGTGTTCGAAACCATTGTGCCAGTCGGGGTGGTCGAAGCCGACCGTGAACACGGCGTCACCGGCGAACATCAATCGGTCGCTGCCCGACGTCAGACGCACGATACTGTGGCCGGGGGTGTGGCCGCCGGTGCGGGTAACGACCACTCCCGGCGCTACCTCGTATTCCTCATCGAACAGGCGCAAATTGCCGCGATATTCTTCCGCGAACCGCTTGGCGGCAGCCCGAAGCGCGTCCGGGAAGCCGGCCGGCATGTGCACACGAGAGAAATCGGGCGCTTCCCAGAATTTGACCTCGGCGGCGGCTACGTGAATCCTTAGATCCGGCCGCAACTGCTCCTTCACTCCGCCAACGATCAACCCGCCAACGTGGTCCATATGCATATGGGTCAACACAATATCGGTCACCGAACCAAGATCAATGCCGGCAGACTCCAGTCGCCTGACCAATTGCCCGGCCTTCGGAAGGTTCAAGTCGGGATCCAATCCTAGTCCAGCATCGATGAGTATGGTCTGAGCTCCGCTGCGCACCACAACTACGTTCAGCGCCCAATCGCAAGCGTCCTTCGACAGGAACATGTCGCCCAGCCAGGTTTCCCGGTCGGCCAAGGCGGCATTGTGTCCCAACATTTCGGTTGGAAGCGGTAGCACTCCATCGCTGACCACCAGGACATCAATCTCGCCGATCCGCAGCGCGTAGCGCGACGGAACCAGTTCTTCTGTTCCTGGTCTGCTCGTTTGGGATGTGGTGTCCAGATTTATGTTTGCCTTCTGAGAGTTATTGATCATCTGGTTCATCTTTCAAAACTCCTGCGTTCTTTGGTGCTAGATTCTGGGTGGCTTACTCTTCCTGGCTAGACTGGAAGCGCGGTCGCCGGTGAAGTCTTTAGCTATTGGCGACACCCACTGCTGGCGTGTCCTCTGATGTTCTATCGAAGCTGATTTGCGGCCGCGCCAGAACAATTGCTGTCGCTGTAGAGCGATTGCTGCCGTCTCATGCGCATCCGGAAACCGTTCGAAGGTTCGGCGGTCACTTGAACGTGGCGGATGTGATTCATGTGAATGCTGGAGCGCCCCGACAGGCGGATAACCGTTGCGCGAGGCGTTGCTTCACGAGCGATGGAGGTCTAAATCTGGGCTGAGGCTGCGAGGGTGCTTCCTCGGATATCCACTGGCTGGATGGCGGGCGTGGTAAAATGGTCTCGAGGATGCCCGAACGTGCCTCGTTCGGTCATCCTAAGGTTTTCGGCACTTGGCCGCATACTCTAACTGTACTGAGACAGAGGGTCGCACACCGCAGGCTACAACCCAAAAATGATCGGACTTATTTAGCAAATGCCACAGATTCTTGCAGCGGTGTCCGTTGGCAAGAGGTTCCCGCTCATCGAGGGCGTTCCAGAAATATCCGAATTAAGCCGGCAACCTTTTCAGGGTCTTCCCAATGGAGGGTATGGCCATGGCCGGGGAGGGAGTGAACTCCGCGCCGGCGATACCAGCCTGCATAATTGCCTGATGTTCCTCAGCGATCGCATCCTCCTCGCCCCGGAGGATGAACGTCGGCGCGGAAATGTCCTGTAGCAGCGGCGACGGATCATAGGCGAGCTGTTCGTAATATTGAATGCCAGATTCGTTACGGGACCGCGGCGCTTTCACGGCGGGCATGGGCGAGGAAATTCTCGTCGACCGGAACTGCGCCAGAAGACCATTCCCGAATGAAAGGGCTTTTGGATCGATCGGATCGCAGAGCATCCGGATGTTTTCCCACACCCACCCCCGACGTTCGCGTAGCGCGGCGGAGGTCGACACAAGAACGATTTTTCGGACGAGATGAGGCCATCGCTCGGCGATCGCTTGGCCAAGCCGCCCCCAAGCGAGTGGCCGACCACGTGCGTCGGCGCAAGTTCCAGAACCTCTGTCAGGAACCTGACGTCATTCGCCATCTCAGGAATAGTGTAGCAACCCTCAGGCTGGTCCGAATTCCCGTGCCCCGCAGGTCTGGCGCTACGAGCCGAAAGCCCGTTGCGAGATAAGGCGCGGTGAGGGTCCAGCTTCGAGCGCCTCAGACGAAACGCGGGAAGCCTGCAGCCGTCGGGAGGCGATCGGGGCAAAACTCCAGGCAGTGGGGTGGTGCTATGGCCGGGAAGGGGAATATGGCTATTAGATGGAATGGCATGTTTGCGGAAGGTAATGCTAAGGGGTGCGCCCTAGATGGGTGTTGGATGCTGACAAAACCCGAACTTCTGTTCCTCAAGCCGCAGGATCTGGGTCCAGATGACGTGTTCGACGCGAAGGGGCGGTCAATCAAAGACGTGAAGGATGAGGCCCAAGGCACTGGGCAAGGTGCTGGTCGTCGGCGTGCCTTGTGGCTCCGGAGGACATCGTCTGCGCACGCGGCACGGCCATTGCGTCAAATGCAAACCCGCAACGCTCGATTCTCAAGCGCGCTCGGCTCTTGGGAACTTCTACATTGCCGCTTCGCTCAGCCTGAACTGGACAAAAGCAGCGCGGCGTAACGTCGAATACTCGGCTTCGTGAAGCCGTCCCATGTCGTCAGACAGGCTTCGACGGTTGACCTGATCACCCAGTGCTCGCCTTCGGACGCGAATTGAAGTGCCGCGTCCGTTCCGGGGCGCGACGCTACCGAAGTGCTTGGCAGCTTTCGGCCCAAAGCCGGCATACAACCTCATCCCCGATGTTCTGCGGCATCGAGTTGGGTCAACAACGATCAAGCGGATCAACTTACGGCGGACCCTTGAAACCCGGAAGCGGTTATTTATCTAGTGCGCAAGATACTAGTGTTCTCGGAAGATGCCGTGTTAAAGGAACTCGTTGGGGATCGTGAACTGGGAACGCAGCTGTCCTTTGCGCTCTATGGGGCGGCCAACCGCATGGCACGCCTGCACAAACCATTTCTTGAGCCGCTGGGACTGACGTTTCCGCAGTACCTGGTAATGCTCGAACTGTATGGCGGCACGCCGCGCAGTGTGGGGGAATTGGGCGCGGCACTTGGCATGGATACTGGAACGATCACGCCGCTTCTC
>Ga0228711_1000058_pt1 | contig 78693 bp, 25 predicted proteins | sample MedpolnodulmetaG_2_FD_177996 | JGI IMG/M metagenome (GOLD analysis project Ga0228711, IMG submission 177996) | Root nodule microbial communities from Medicago polymorpha collected in Santa Monica, California, United States - brown nodules | ecosystem: Host-associated > Plants > Roots > Nodule...
GGAGGAGACAATGTTAAAGCCACCTCCGAAAAAAGTGGCCACCAAGGGAGCACCTAAAAGGGTGAAGTCTACACCGAAAACGAGGTCCACGGGTCGAATCCCCTCTAGGTGGGAGACTATTGATGCTCAAAATCCCGATAGTCAATGCTCACATGGAAAGGGTAATGTTCCAAAGAGTAAAGATTCACGTCTTGGCACTTGCTCCCGCTCACAAGCTTTGACTCCTACTTCAAAACCAAAACCTTATTTGCAAATACCATACATTTCACAAATTCCACATCTCATGAGACCTTACGTTGAAGACATTGTGAATGTTAGAGGTGATGGTAATTGTGGTGTCCGGGTCGTAGCTAGGCACATGGGATTGAATGAGGAAGATTATGTTTTGGTTTGTCATGCACTTATTAATGAGTTGAAAAATCACAAGAGTGACTACTTGCCGATATATGCTACCGAGAGGCGTTACAAACTTATCTTCGATGGTTTACACCCTCCAACAAGTAAAAGTGGTATTGCGCCTCTAGAGAAGTGGTTGACCACTCCGGGTATGGGTCACATCATTGCTAGTTGCTACAATAGAGCGGTTGTTCTATTGACTTTGCCCGAAATGGGTGGTTCATGTGAGACATATTTTTTGATCCGGAGTGCTCCACCACTTAAGCCACATTCCAACATAATGTGCCTTTGCTTAATTCCGGACCACTTTCTTCATGTGAAGTTGAAAGAAAATTGTCCCCTACCACCTCCTTGTAAGGAGTGGATGACTCACAAGATTGGTGAGGCAGAGCAATGGCTTTTTGAGTTTTTGGATAGACAAGTCACCTTCGATGACCTCATGTCTAAGGAGCCGATGCTGCCAAAGAAACCAACAAATGAGCACAATCCTATTAATTTGGACACTTTGGAAAAGCCAAAGCAAGAGATCGAAGACATGGATGAAGACGAAGATTATGCACTATCACTAGTCTAGTTAGATAAGTTATGACATTTTTGGGTCGGTCGGTGTTCGTCCTATTTTTTGGTGGTATTACACCCCGACATATTTTTTGGTGGCCGATTGTATAATTTGGATATTTATGGCCAATATGTAACTAATATTACATATCATTAAGTGGCATTAAGTGTGTTTAAATTATTACGGGTCATTACCGGCGAATTTGTAAAATTTGGACCGTTTGGATCGTTTATGCGTGATTACGTGATTGTGAGAAAAACAATGTTTTTGAGTAATTTTGATTGATTATGTCGTATTATCCGATAATCTTGTTAAATTGGTGTAATTCGGTTAAGTTATGAATGTGGCGTGATTACGGGTCATTATAGACTTTTTCAAAGTCTGTGTTAAGTAGCTGATTGCATTTATTGCAGTTTCTGTTGTCTGCTATGAACGTGAGTTAACTCACGCTAGTGCAAATGGCAACGTGAGTTAACTCACGTTGCAACATGCTGCAATTAACACTAACACATGTTAAGTCACGCAACATGAGTTAACATACATTGCCATTTGTACCAGCATGAGTTAATATGCGTAAGGGTATTATGGACTTTTACTTTGGAAATGAGCAAATTCATTTGGGTATAGAGCAGAATTCCTAAGGAAAATCAAATGTTAACCGTGGGCCGCCCGTTACACTGGCCCACAAGAAAACAAAAACAAAAGCCAACTGTTCCCGTGTTCGTGTACACATCGGAGTCACGCGCATTAATTTCCCCCAAACTCTTAAAATAATTCCTAACAGATAAACATTCAAAAGCTACATACAAGTACTATATATACTTGCCTAATTCTTAAGTCAATTTCAGCACTTGAATTTCGCATAAACCATAAGCTACTTACTACTAGCACTACTACATACACCCCACAAATGAAATCATCACTTGATGAGTCTAGTTACGTAGAGAACAACTCTTCTTCATCAGAAACAAGTTGCTACGAAGAAATCTTGTTAGCATCAGAACAACCAAAGAAACGTGCGGGTCGACGAAAATTCAAGGAGACAAGACATCCAGTATACAGAGGAGTACGAAGAAGGAACAACAACAAGTGGGTTTGTGAAGTGCGTGTTCCTAACGACAAGTCCACGAGGATTTGGCTAGGAACATATCCAACACCTGAGATGGCAGCACGTGCACACGACGTTGCCGCACTGGCACTTCGTGGTAAATCAGCTTGTCTTAATTTTGCTGACTCGGCGTGGCGTTTGGCGTTGCCGGCGACAAACAATGCAAAGGAGATTAGGAAAATGGCGGTGGAGGCTGCTTTGGCATTTGCCGTTGAGGACAGTAAGGAACAAATTATGATTAGTAATTGTGATGGTAATAATGTAGGTGTTATGGAAGTTGATAATAAACCTTTGCAGGGACTATGTGTGGAAGTTCCAGAGCAGGAAATGTTGCATGATTGGTTTAGGAATATGGCTGATGAGCCTTTACGATCTCCTATGACTCCATTTATAAGATATGGCAGGGATCACTCAAATAATTTTGATGTTGATCATGTTGATCCTGAGGTCTCCTTGTGGAACTTTACCATCTAATCTATCAGATGCATTTTGCTGAATACATAAATAGGCTTTAGCTTCTCCCATGCTGTTTGTACTTTGAAATTCTTTTTTATTTTAGTACATGTAGTTTGTAATTCTTATCACATTTCACATACTATTGTGAAAAACAGTGATTTTCGACAATGATCATATTATTAAGCTGAAAAACAGTGATTTTCGACAATGATCATATTATTAAGCTGTTCAGACTTCAGACTATCCTCTGTTTTTGCTAAACAGGGTATGTGGCTCGATTAATTCAAGCAGACTGCATGCGTGATGACCATCACCCAACAATAATAAGTTATATGCAGAATGAAACAAAAAATGGGTATATATACATGATAGGATTCGGATTACTATTTTCTTTTATGCAGTTGCCAATTTAACCGTCTCTTGGTTATCATGATTGGTGGCGGAACTCCTTGTTATGTATGAGTGTCAGGTTGTAATCTTCTTGTTTTTTCATTTTATTTTGGTGTTTGTTTTGATGCACATATGACCTGACTTTGTATTGTTTGGATGGTGTTTCTCTTTCGCACACTTTGTGCGGGATGAATCACCAAAGTTAATCTTATACTCCATTTTGGTTTGTACAAAAAAAAAAAAACGTATGTTAAGAGTCCTACATCGGATAGGGGCAAACACAACGTTTATAAGTGGGGGCAATCCTCACCTCACAAGCCAGTTTTGTGAGGATGAGTTAGACCCCTTTTTCAACATGGTATCAGAGCTTGTCGAATTCAAGAGCCACCTACCAATTCACACACCAAGAGCTTGTCGAATTCAAGGGTCACCTACCAATTCACACACCAAGCCCAAAGAGTATTGGGCGTGAGGAGGGTGCATTGGGAAAATCCCAAAACTCTTGATAAAAGTTTATATAGAGGAGACAATCCCCACCTTACAAAATTTTAACAACATTGACTCACCTAATTAAAATTAGACATTTTAAATCACGTGACAACATCAAACGTGTAATAGTAGAGAGATATATAATAGATAAGAAAGATAAATCTAGTGCTTTTCATGCAAAATTTGTTAGATAGACCTCATATATGATGAGACAAAACGAAGAAAATGTTACAAATAATAACAATGTATTATTTATTAAAAAAAGACCAACATGGTTTTTATAGAATATAGATTTGATAAGATTACTCTCCTCCAAAAAGAAAAATAAATCATGTTTGACTAGTACAATCATTCATTTGAGAGATAAATTGATCTTGTATGGAAAAATCAGATATTTTATGACTTTCACAAGTTAGTTTTATATCAAACTTAGACGGTCATAAACTATCGGGTATTACTTTTCTCACCCTATGTTACCCCTGAAAGAGATCTTGATGGTCAACCTGACACCCAGACAAACCGTGCTTCGTTGCAGCGCGTTACCTTCCTCGTTGACCGGTCATTTAACCCCTGAGTTTCCAAAGTAGTCTCGTTTTATGAAAGGCCAACGATGGAAACACATTGTGAAGAAGGAAGAGGAGGATAAAGTGTGATGGTGTGAAGAAATGTGAAAGTTTGGATGCAATTTATATGAAAACAAATTGCCTAGCCATTAATTTTGGTCAAAAACGTTCAAAAAACGTGTTCAAAGGAGTTTTACCAGCCATTAATGCTGGTAAAAACCTTTGAAAACGTGTTTCTTGTGGCGTAGATCACTGGCCAAAACAAACTGATGCAGTTCGGATTTCATAATCCGGACAACTCTAATGGTTTCCGGATTATGTAATCCGAATTTTTACAATATTGGGGCAAACTGAAGGAAGTTGCGCACCTTCTATGAGGTGAGAGACATTCCAGATTTTATAATCCAGACAACGTTCATGTAGTCTGGAATATAAAATCCGTAACCCCTCAGTTTATTTTGGCCGATGACGTTTCGCCAAAGGTTTGGTCGGTTAGTGGAGCCATTAATGCATTTTTGGAGGTTAGCATTTAAAAAAACGTTTTTATTGACTAAACTTATGACCTTGGACTTGTTTAAGGCTATAAAAAGGTTTGGATCTTCAACAATTACCTTCATTCTTCACTTCACCTCCTTTCTTACATTTTCTTCAAATTTTTTTAGTTTTTTAGGTGTGTCTGTGGTGTCATGGTCATTGTTGACCATTCATATGACCCCTGCAACTGCATTGCAGCTTATGTGGGGGTTATATACAGTCAACAGAGACCCTTGACATCAAAGAAAGACACAAACATTTCATATCGATTTTGTCCGGATTTTAAAATCCGGAGAGCACTGACAATCTGGTTCGGGATATATAATCCGGACCAGGGCAATTTTTAGAATTTTTGCAGGGCACGTGAGAAGGCAGCAGGGTGGGAAAAGTAATACTCTAAACTATCGTATGAACATGAAGCCCAATAAGTTCCAATAGGACCATCACCGAGTAGGTGGCCCGAGCCCAAGATTCTGCTCTCTCCTCATTCGACACATGTCAATATCATAAGAGATCTCGATAAGAACAGTTTGTCAAACCCATGAATTTAGATATCAGAGGCGGGATGTAGGGCAACTACAAAAGGGAGGACGGAAGCAGTTGCAGTCGAGCAAAACATAAAATGAGAAGAGAGAAAGACAATAAGTAAAAGTACTCCTTCGTCACTTAAACACCCAAATTTTGGTCACAACACATTGTCAACAAAGTCAATTCTCTATATCAGAACAAGACTTAAAAAACTAAGTCATGTGAATGCCTTGAGACATCTATTAAAGTCAAAGACCTTAATTACGACTAATCGAGAAAAAACAAGATTTAAGTTTTTATTTTTTTACTAATCATTATAAAAATTCATCCAATTATCTTAAAATTTTAGTTTAGCCCTAACTCAATCTCTAAAATCAATTTGTAAGGAGATGATTATCGTATGGTGGTGACCCAAACGACCTAGCATTAAAAAAAAATCAAACAAACGTGTGAACTTGGAACTTGGAAGTACAAGGAAAGGTGTGAGCAATTTCCATTATAGTAATTTTATCATTTTTTTTAAAGTTAAAAGTACAAGAAAAGGCATCAAACGGTTATTAGCAGTTGCCAACAAGGAGATTGCTGTCTCTCAGAAGTCAACCAAGGGAGATCTCAGACATGTGCACACGTGAGTAAGTAACCATCAGGAGTGAGAGAAATTCCGAAAGGGTCAAAAACAGGTCTTAGTGGAAGTCCAAAACAAATATCACACCTACTTGTTTACTCATACAACTAGATACTCAAACAAGGTTCAAATATTGAGCCAAATAATAAATTAATCTTCCCCACCTCACCTGAGATTCAAATTTAGCACACACACTATACTTTAGTATGAAATACTTATGAATGAAGAAGCTTCCAAGCTACTTCTTTCTGCAACCAACCCCTTAGAGTTATATTAATTTTGATACTGACATTGCAAGTTCTCTCACATCCATCTCTAAATTTGTCTTCTTCCCACTCAATACTGTATCTCACACATCCTTTCGAGATTTCAGATCTTAATTCACTTCTGAACCTTCTTCTCTCTTTCCCTACTCTTACTCCTTTCTCATCTCCAACTTATATATATAAATGTTGCTTATATCTAAACTTCTGCACCATACACTCTTTTCTCCATAGCTCATCAATTTTCTCATGAGTTTGTATTTTCTTGAAATATTCATATAGCAAAGCTACTTTGTTCTATACATGGCTTCAAATATTTGCAAACCTTCACGTCGTGATAATTCGCTAATAATAAAACCAAACAAATATATCTCAAAGCCTACCCTTTTACTTAAAGACTACCTCAGAGACGACCTAAGCTCATGTTCATCAAGCGGATTCAAATCATTTCCACGACGACAATGCTGCACCACCGTTGGATTTCAACACAAGAAGAGCAACCGTACTTCACTTCCTCGACGACACGTAACGGCTCTTCAAAAAGCTTCTGAAGCAGTAATAACTGCCATCAAGTCACTGTCCAGCTCCCAAAAGAATGTTAAAACAAAGAAAGCTTCCACCAGTGTTCTTTCTAGAAGCTTCTCAAGGAAGCTGTTAAGCCAGAGATTCTGGAGAAAAGCAGTGAAGGAAGAGGGAAGTGAAGGTGTATTAAGGTGTAAGAGATCTTTCCGTGAACTACTTATGCAGGAACGAGAACGAGATTATAAACCAACGTCGTTTAGCGAAGATGCCATATTCAGTGTCAAAAGCATCACCGCCGTCTCTTCAGATTGTTGCAGTAACAGCTGGGGAGAAAGCGAGTTCACGTTTTCATCCAACGCAACTTCTTCCGACGGCTCAAATGAAAATGACCTAGTTGACGGCGTCAAAGACGGCGCTCCCCACCACCACCACAAGATAGAAAGAGTAACAACTGGGGTAAGTGATTTCCATGTTAGGTCATATTTTTGTTTTTGACTAAACTTTTTATTTTGACAAAATGTTATTTATTATAGTTAAATTATATGCAAGTTTAATACCTATGTCTTATAAAACCAATCTTACATTTTCCAAGAAAAAAAACTCAAAATTAGTGTCATTTTTTTATTTATTTTTAATTGTACTCTCTCTAATTTATATTTGGATTATATATCACTAAATAATTAGAGTCAACTTTGCATTTATAATAATGTTGAATATATACATCCCTTCGAAAAAAAATGTGGAATACATTAATATATAATTAATAAAGATAAATTAGTTAGAAATTTTTTTTTGTACCAAAAAAAAAAGAAATATATATATTTTTTACTTTCCTTTCAAAAGATATATATTATTTATAAAATTTATTGTTTTTTTAAGGAAGAAAATTTATTGTTATCTAACTTATCTTTCTTTCATTTTCATTTTCTCCTTAATTTCTATGATGTAACCTAGTTATAAACTAATAATGTGGAATGAGGTGAGTGTAGTTTATGATTTTTTTTAATAGAGAAGTTATGGAAAATTTCAAAGTTTCTTGAAAAAGTGAGTTATTGAACAAGTAAAAATTGAGATCTATATTTTTATTTTTTTCCACACTTTCTTTTTATTTTTTAGTTTAGATTTCTGTTATTGTTTAATTTATTTTTTTGATAGAATGTTATTGCTTTATTATCATACATACACCACAAAGAATCACTGAAAATACTGATATTTTTTACACAATTTTCAGTATCTTTCGTTCTTTAAAAAATAATAATATATCTTTCGTTCCTTAATCACATCTTACATAGTCTCAAATTCAAATTCACTGCTGGGAGGAAAATATATACCTTAGGTTTTGGTCAATAATTGTATTTGCACGTGTGGGGTTTGTAGTTCATAGGGCCAGGGTAAATGCAGTACATCTGAGCACCATGCAATTAATTAGGGCGAGTCATTCCATGACAGTGTTGTACACCAAAGCGCCATCCACGGCGCTGAAACTCACTGCATCTGCTGACACAGCATCACTGCATAAAAACTATAGGATTGTTTTGAAAAATATTGCTTAACCAATTGGGACAAGTTTACCCTTTCTAGAATTTGAAATTTGGTTTGACCAATGCTATAAATTATTCTCCTTTTTACCACTTTTTTTATTTATTTAAATGATCATGTATATCATATCACCTTTTTTTTTTTGACCAAGTATATCACATCACTTATAAAAACTACATTTTCTGTGTAAAACTTATGAATACTTATATCAACTACATTTTCTCATGAAACAGGACTGGTCAAACGAAAAGGAGCAATTCAGTCCTGTATCAATACTAGATTGCCCATTTGAAGATGAAGAAGAGATGAAGTCTAATTACATGATCAATTCTTTCTTTGAAGGTCCATTCTCATATTCCTCTCAACAATAAAATATCACAAATTTTTTAATACTTGTACCATATATAAATACATAGTGCTTTTTATCTAACAAATAATCACATCTATAATTACAGGAGCAGAACACAAGCATATGCAGAAGACACAACATTTCAAGAACATATCTTCAATGGAACCATTGGTTTTAGAGAACAGGATCAAATGCTTAGAACTAGAAGACGAACCACAAAACCATTCTACAAAACAATGTTCAGAATTTGCACCGGTTATTGGAAACAACAACGAGGAAGGTGCACATGACCTTTTCAATCTTGTGAAAAGATCAAGATCAATTCCATCCAACGATTTGTTGATTAACGCAGAGAATCTACTGTTCGATTACATCGAACAAAGCATTGAGGAAAATAATGTTAATGTTAATTGTTCAAAGAAGCTTAACTTTTGCAAGGTAGTTGAGGATTGGATAGAAGGGCAACCCCAAGAACTGTATTTGGGTTGGGAAGTGAAAGAAGGAAGGCATGTTTACATTAGTGAGATGGAAAAATGTGGAGAGTGGAAAAACTCTGATCAAGAAACAGAACAACTTGTTCTTGACCTGGAAAACGAGGTTTTAACTAGTTTGGTTAACGAGATCATCCTTGATCTCGTTATATAGACTAGGTAGTCATATGTTGCAAGTACATTTGCGTCCTTTGTTTTGTATTTTATGAACTTTACTTTTTGTCTCTTTCCCTGTCTCGAGGAAACAGACAGATAAATTTTGAAACAATTTAGGATATAGTGTTTAAATTTGGTTCTAATGGTTTTCTTCAACATATCTTTATTAGAATTTGAGAGATACCAAATGAAATTCATCTTTTGCATATGCAGCAAACCTACACTTGTAGGCTTCTATGATCCGTAGAAATTCGTTCCATTAAAATTAAAACACAGCCCCACGAAATTCATTAAAGCAAGCAAATTCTTTTTTATTTACCTTAGTAAATAATGTATATATGTTTGGTAGGATTTGTCATGGTTATGCATTAGTTGTGATTTGTTGAATAATGTAGTCATCTTACTCAACCTATAGGTTAGTTTTTCCATGGTAAAAATGTGAAGAGGTGTCTTCATTCAATATGTATGATTTGTTTGTGGATTATTTCAGAACTGTGTAATCAAGTTATTAAGAAATTTAAATTAGACTTCTCATCTTTTTAAAATATTTATTTATTAGTATTGACATGTATTACACTTAACGTGTTAATCCAATGGTAAGGGCCTAAGATTGTTCTACGATCTTCAAATTATTTTGAGATAATTATAAAATAGTTATTAATATCACTTTGATTAATAAAAAATTTCTTTAAGAAAACAACTGAGAGGAGTATCAAATTAGGTTTTTCTAGGTTGCTCTTGGAGAATTATGAACAATTTATACAACAACTAGTGGAAAATACCACTTACGAAATTGTTTATGTGGTTAATTCTCATTTGATTTTTTGATAAATTAGTTACGTTACTTCATGGTAAATACTCACAAGTAATGTTCAACACGTCTCAACTAAAATTACTTCCCACGAATGAAATCTATGGAAGAATAAAAAAAGTAAATTGATGAAAAGATAAAAATAATCAAGAATATACATGGGATATACTATGAGGCAAGAATGATCAAAATATGTTGCCATCTTTTATTATAGGCTAGACAAAGGGGGGAAGGCATCAATATCTTTGACAATACCCCTTCCACCAAGGGCCACTCTCATTGGAACCCTTTTCCACATATTGTTCCTCAATACATGTAAAAAAATATTGTTCAAAATAAAAATGGAGGCAAGCGAAGAATCTCTAGCATATTTCCTTAAAAAAAAAAAGAATCTCTAGCATATTATAAATTGGAGCATGAATTGGATGTCCCTTTTTCAGAAGAAAAAAAAAAGATTTCTTGCATAGAATAGAATGCGTAGAAAGCAGGCACAAATATAAGCATATCCATTGAAGCTGCCGGAGCATATGCTGCTTCTTCAGCTCTCATTATAAATAAGTTCGACTCTCTTATACTTAATTAGTATCAAGAAAAACATAAACATTGAACAAAACAAAAAATCTCCTTTGTGATTCATTCAGTGCTAAGCAAACCAGGTGCAGGGCTTCTCTCTTTTGGCAGACACTAGCTAAGAACACAAACATACATAAATTAATTAGTTACATTGATTAATTGATTTTTGTATGTGAATGTGATTTTAGTTCTCGATTGAACCGCCAAAGGAGAGTCGCCCTGTGACTAGTTCTTGCTTATTCTTAGCCCCGCAATATTAATTTTTGAGGTGATTAACGGATTATATCATTCATCAGAGGTATGTCTTCATCAATATTTAATTCAAACAAGTTAGGTGCATACCTAGTTTCATATTTTTTATTATATTTGACTTGTTCAAACTTTTGAAAGAATGAACTCCCTCCGATTTAAAATGAGTATCGTTTAAGATTTTTACACGTAAATTAAGAAATGTAATAATGATGTCGAAAGATATGACGATTTTACTAAACTAATCTTATTTATTATTGATGTAATGCTTTGGAAGTAGTATACACTCAATTAATTAGAGGGTAAAACTGGAAATAAAATAATAATTGTGCAAGTGACATTCATTTTGAAAAGAAAATTTGTTTTGGCTAAAACAAAACTCGTTTTCAAACAGGTGGAGTATATAGTATTTTCATTTACTGCATAGGATGGTAAATCTAGCCTTAAGTATGCGTACAAGCTTTCTCAAATGAATTCGAATAAAATAATTTTAATCATAATTATCTTTTTGGTTCGAGATTTTCTCAGGTTTTCAGATGCAATTTCCTCGGGTGTCACAAATGGACGGTGGGATTTGATCCTTCAGATTAGTCTGAATTTTGAATTTTCAAAATAAATAAATTATCTTTTGGGTTGGAAATGACCATGTTACATTCTTCTTTATGAAAACTCATGCATGGTAAGTTGATGACAAATGAAGAGAGGTGCAAGAGAAACATGGCTACTTTTTTTTTTTTTTTAAAAAAAAATAACTACTAATGATTTATGTCCTCGTTAAAATAATGATCACAAATCTATCATGCACACTCAGAGAATGTGACAAAATGGTGAAGTTTTGACGTTGTCCCTGTATATTAAGAGGTCTAAAACAAAATTTAAAATAAATTTTATTAACAAAATACTTATAAAAATATTAAAAATAATAAATTTATGGAGTATAAGATTTGAACCTATGATCAACAATGTGGAGGTTTTTTCAATAATCAATTAAGTTATGTAAATGTTTATATTGTGTTTGTTGTATTATATATTTATATCTAAATTAAATACTTTGGCACTTTTTTGACACAATATTTTGACGCCTAAAACTCATGTTTTGCTTGCTCGGCTCTTGGACCGTCCCGATCATTCACAAGGCGTATTGGACCAAATTCTTTGACCTTGGTCACAGTTGGATAGATCAGAATCTTTTCGAGAAACGAATTGGCAACAATCATTGTAGATGGTCCATTTTATTGGAGTTTCCTTGAATGTCCTTTGAAGGGGAATGAAATTTGCGAATTTTCCCCAAATATTCATACCTAAGACTTATTGCAAATGACTTCTAATCTCTTCACATACATGATATTCATCATCCTTCTGAATAGGTGGATGGATCTCATGATTGGTGGTTCTTGCATCAACTCGAGTGACAAGCTCATCAAAGGATTTTACAAGAACTTGAGGAATGTAATAGCAATGTCATTTGTTATACTAGTAGTGTTTTTTTTAGGGGTATACTAGTAGTGTTTTACTTCACATTCTTTAAAGAATGATTGTAATGGGCTCTTCTTTTGTTTTCCTAGTGCACCAGTCCATTACGTTTTCTATATAAAATAAAAAACTTAATTTAAACTCAAAATTAATTAACAATCTTAAAGTATTGAGTGAAACTCTTATTGAGGAAAATTTGTTAGCAAGGAGTCTAAGAAACACTCTATTTTAAATACTCTTTTAACACTTATTCTCTTATTGAGTATATTTGTTGGACTTTTTTTTTAAGGTACAAGACTCTTTCTAGATAGTATTAGAAAGAGAGTGTCATTTAACCAAAACGAAAAAAGAAAGAGTGTGTCATTAATATTTCTAGTTTGTAATTAGCAATCTTTTTTTTAAACTCCTTCAACTTCTCAACCAAAATCACTAGGTTAAATCTTTAATGAAAACACTACAATATTGTGTTTAATTACAAACGGTCTAAAAGGTTAGAGACAACTCTAAAAATTAAACTCCTTCGACTTCTAAAAAAAAATGAATATGAACCTTTACGGTATGAAAATATTGACAACTCTTAAGTTTTAGAGATTTAATTTTTCCACCTTGTTACCTTCTCGCGCGCCCTGCAAAAATTCCAATAATACCTCTGGTCTGGATTTCGTTTTCCGAACCAGATTGTTAGTGTTTCCGGAAAATAAAATTCGGACAAATACGATATGAATATTTTGTGTCTTTCTTTGATGTCAAGGGTCTTTGTTGACCGTTATACGACCCCCCGCATAAGCTGCAATGCAATTACAGGGGTCGTATGAGCAGTCAACAACGACCATGACACCACAAACACTCCTAAAAGCTACCTAAAAAACTTTTTTTTTTTTGAAGACAATGTAAGAAAGGAGGTGAAGAAGAATGAAGGAAAATGTTGAAGATCCAAACCTTTTTATAGCCTTAAATAAGTCATAGGTCTTAATTACAGTCAAATAAAACGTGTTCCACATTCAAAACCGTCAAAAAAATGCATTCAAACTCCACTAACTGACCTAACCTTTGGTGAAACGTCACCGATCAAAATGTTACTGAGGGTTTTCAGATTTTATAATCCGAAATGCATGAAGCTATTCCGGATTATAAAGTCCGAACTGCATCAGACCCTTTATTTGGATCATTTTTGTTGTGAATGCCTTGGAAAAAAATAGAACAAAGGTACATAACATAAATAGAAGCAACATAAGACAAATAAACAGTTAAAAAAACCATAATAACAGAAATGATGAATCTTTTAGGAAGGTGTTTTCGAGAGGATTTCTTTGAGTTAGATCATGCTGCCTTGCCAAATGACATATTCATCTGGCAGACATCAAGATCTAACTCAGCAACCTCTTGATATTTTTGAGTTGTCTATCTATCAAGGAGGCAGCAAGGAATATCTATATTTTTTTGAAAGCATGTTGAGGATCTTCACCATGCTGACACATAGAGAGCAATCTATTTTGCGGTAGCATGACAAAGATCCTCAGCACAATGACAAAAATTTGCATGACAAAGCTAGATTTAGTTTTACTCCAGGGAGGTAAGTTTTCTTGTGGTTTTATTTTTCTTTTCTACTTTTCTGTTGTTTTAGGCTCTAGGGAGATTAGAAATAGTTTTAGGTTCTTATGTAAAAAGCTTCAACGTTATTATAATGTATTATTTAAATATCAATGAAATGAGTTGTTTTTATCTTTTTGTCTTTTTATGTCTGTTTTATATGTTTTTTTGCATTTATTTACGAATCTCAAAGCTTAAAAATTAAAAAGTTATGAAAAAAGGTCATTCCGGATTTTAAAATCCGGATAAATCTGGTAAATTATAACAATTCAATTCAGACCACGAGTAATTTTAGACAAAAATAGGGCGCGCGAGGAAAGACATAAGGTGGAAAAGGTAAATCTCTAAGTTTTATTTTTGCAAGGACTAAATTACTTCACACAAAAATTGTGAATGACTAAAAGGATTATATCACTCTTTATACAATAAATATCTATTATTGACATCCTACAAGTCACCTCATGTTTGCCACCAGTCACATTTTCACATTAGCACTCACATATAAATCCAAACTTTACTCTCAAATTATTCCTACGAAGAACTGAGTCCACATTATTTGTCCAAACAGTATGAAAAGTGAAAACCCCGTTCATGCCCTTTAGTTCTTGTTGTTTCTCATAAAGGCATCTCTACGATAGAAACATAATAAAGTTCAAAACTTAAAATACCATTTTCTCCCTTTCATAAAGCACCATACATACAATGATACAACCACTTTGTCTTGGCTAACAAGGGTTTTTGGTAAGAACATTAAGATGAAATCTTAACGTGTGGACCAGTCCCAACCAGTGTCACAGTCTAGACAGTGATCCTCACCGGTGTGTTAGATAAAGCCATTATTGACTTAAACAAACAACCTAATTCAACGGAGTACTCAGTAATAATAAATATGTCACGAATTTCCCAACTTTGTTGAGTATGAAATGAAATAATAATATTGCCGTGTGCTATAGTCAAACACTAAATGCATTCATAAAAATGATTTAATCTAAAAAGTTGTCTAGTTTTCAAACTAAAGTGAGTCTTACCAGCTTTGGATTGCCTGCAATTAGGGTAACTAACATATATTCACAAATTTAGTCAAACCCATTAATTCATTTATCTTGTAACTTCCTCACAAGTCACAAAAAGAACTAACAAGTGGAGAGTAAATTACGTGAATACATCGAATTTTAAACAAACTTTGATGTCATTTAAAATTTGAGTAAAGTCTGACTCGACTTTATAAAAGTGACTTATAAGATGAAGTCGGTCTTTTATTTATAAATTATTGGATTTAAGTGTGAATTAATAATCATATGTCGACTATGACCAAACTAAATGTTAGATATACATTATGTTAAGGGTCAAAATCTCTTGTTATTTGTTTTAGGCATTAGTCCGTTGTTGCGTCCGGTATTATTACGGAGCCCATTTATCATTGGACTTGTAACTCTCGACCATATATGTATGTAGGACATACATTGAGTTAGGCGTTTGCAATGAAATTTGGAGTCAATGTTTTGAAACACTATAGCTAAAATGCAACCACCATGTTCTGGAGGAACATCATCACAACCCTGCTTCAATGGTTGTTTTCCATCTCCATTTCTTGCCTCTGAGAACTCCCATGATAACACTTCCAATTCAAATAGTATCACTAAAAACGATGACTTAGCCTCAGCCACATCCTCAAGTCTTTACCCCAACACACATTTCACAAACCATGAATCTCTCCCACATTTACAAGACTCATACAATAACTTCATCAAATCATTCCCTCAATTTTTCACAACTTCTCAAGTAGATCAAATTCGAGATCAAGAATATCAACACTTGAATAATCTCTCGAATACATGTTTTGATTATACTGGTTATGGTCTTTTCTCTTATGCTCAGCAGGACCAAAAATCATGTTCTTCTTTATCTTCTTCGTCATCTACTCATTACTTGAACTTAGAACAATCGTTCTTTGATGTATCGATTAAGTCAATGAATTTGAAGTCACAGATACTCTACCGAGGACACGAATCAGAACTAGAATCGAGAATGAGAGAAAGAATAATGACATTTATGAATGTCTCTGAAACCGATTACGCATTAGTTTTCATTGCTAATGAGGTATCTGCTTTTAAACTTGTAGCTGATTCATTCCTATTTCAATCTAAAGGATCAGAGCTTCTCACAGTGTATGATCATAACAACGAGGCATTAGAAATGATGATTGATAGTTGCAAGAAACAAGGAGTACAAATTTTATCAGCAGAATTCACATGGCCCAATTTAGGAATTGAATGGAGAAAACTAAAGAAGATGATAACATGTAAAAAGGAGAAGAGAAAAGGTAGTTTATTTGTTTTTCCACTTTATTCAAAGGTTACTGGATCACCATATTCTTACTTTTGGATGTCTTTGGCACAAGAAAATGGTTGGTCTGTAATGCTTGATTTATGTGCATTGAGACCAAAAGAAATGGACACTTTAGGTATGTCTATGTTTAAACCTGATTTTATGGTTTGTTCATCTTACAAAATCTTTGGTGAAAATCCATCTGGGTTTGGTTGTTTATTTGTCAAAAAATCAAGTATTTCTTCTCTTAAAGATTTAGGAAATGCTACAAGCATAGGGATTATTAGTCTTGTTCCTACATTTGCACAATGTCACACTTCTAGCTCTCGTCGAAATGAGAGTGCACCGCCAAACTCTGAATTATTAGGATTCGCTTCTCCTGAGAACCAGAGAGTTAAGACTAAAGAAGAGCAAAATGAGGTATCATCATCATCAGAAATCGTGGAGCTACAAGACATGGACATGAGTGATGAAAGATTGGAAGTTGAGTGTAGAGGATTAGACCACGCAGACTCAGTGGGACTAATAGTGATTAGTACAAGAACAAGATATTTGATTAATTGGCTTGTTAATGCATTAATGAGTCTTCAACATCCACATGATGAAAATAGATTTTCATTAATTAGAATCTATGGGCCGAAAATAAATTCTCATCGTGGACCTACTGTGGCATTTAATATATTTGACTGGAAAGGAGAAAAGATTGATCCAACACTTGTGCAGAAGTTAGCTGATAGGAATAATATCTCTCTAAGTAGGTCCTGTTTGAAAAATATCAAGTTCTTAGATAGGAACCAAGAAGAGAGGGAATTGGCCTTGGAAACTAAAACAAATGAAGTTGAAACGTTGGGCATGTCCAAGAAGAAAAGTGGCTCAAATGAGTCTAGGATATTGGTTTTGACTGCAACATTGGGCTTCTTGACAAACTTTGAAGATGTTTATAGGTTATGGACTTTTGTTTCTAGGTTCCTTGATGCTGACTTTGTGGAAAAAGAGAGATGGAGATACATTGCTCTAAATCAAAAAACTATTGAAGTGTGAATTTGTTCTTACATGCTATTTTTCCTTCTATGTTTTGTTATCAACTCATATTCTTTATGGTTATTTTATTTTAGGATAAAAATAAAACTCTAGTAGATTTGAGTTGTATGTTATATTTTGCATGAGAATTGAGTAACATACCCTCCAATTTCTGAACAAATATTTGAATCTTCTGTCACAATATCCCACATAATCCCCTCAGAATTTCAGGATGAAAAAAGTACTACTAATAATACAAGTAAGATGTCTCATATCACCCAAAAATACTCAGGAGTGAAAGAAATGCATGCATAAAAGTTTTCCCTAAACAAGTTCACTCTATAACTGGTTAAACAACTAAAGAATGCTAGGCAACAAAAACCTGACTAGAAGAAACACAAAAACCTAAATAATGCTTGCAATGAAGCCTGAGAAGAAACACAAAAACCTATTCCTTTTTTATCATTAGTTGGTTGGAGTTGGACCAGACATGAGCATGACCATGTTTGTTACCTGTATAAATCGCATTCCGTTCTTCATCATAATAGAGGGTGGTTATACCCTCCAAAGCCTCTGTAACTGACATTTTTTTAGATGGATCAATGCACTCCAAAGCTTTTGCAGCATTAATTTTCGCCACACATTTCCCCGATAAGATGTTGCTCACATTGATGGAACCTACCGCATTGGTAACCATCGATTGATCTTCAGAGTCATCCCTGCAGTAAGAAATGATCAGGTTCTGATCACTTGTTATGTAATTGTTGTTTTTGAAGTCTGGATGCCATAGTGGATGCCGTAAGAAGTGATCCTCCAATGATGTAACCAGTTCTCCACGAAAGTTCCATACAGAAATTGTTTGGTTTTTGAGAGTAAGGAATAACTGTTTCTTGCGTAGAAAGATAAATCTTGATGGGTTCATGAACTCAGTTCTTCTTACCGCTGCCATAATCTTAGAACTTGGTAAGTCAAAAATCTGAAGGTTGACATTGTCCTGCTTCACTAGAAGCTTTTCATTGCATAGCACTATCATGTCTACCTCCCTATTCCAATGTAGACAACTGAATGCTTTGAGAACTACGCCATCCTCAATGGATATAATCTTGACTGGAATACGATCACTTGTTCTTTTGAAGATGAATAACATGATGCCAGAACTGATGTTGATCCGATCAACATTGCTAAATGAAAACGAGTATAGAAAATTGTAGTTTTTAAGATCAAAAAGCTTGAATATACTATCTTGCGCAGAGTAAGTTAGGACCTTGGCATTAACATCATCAAATTTCACAACAAAAGACTCTGACTGAAAAAGATGAAAACCGGCATCCGGCTTGGCCCTCCTTATGTATTCAATGCGTGTTGATCTGTATTCAACCGGCATCCTACTTCGGCTTGACACTGTAATAAGTGAGTCATTGTTCTTGTTGTAAAAGAGGCTCTTGATGAGGTCGTCGGAGTGCAGATTCATAAAGCAAATCCTCTCATCTGTTTCACTACTAAAAGCTGCACAAAGACCAGATTCGGCAAGAACAAATACAATGTTTTTAGCAGCAGCGATCTGAACAATTTTGGTCCTTCCCATCAAAAAGGGCAAGATATGTGAAGGAGGAGATTTATGTTTAGAATGATGAGTATCAAGTGCATGACTCAAACGCATGTTTTGGAATCTATGTGGAGTAGTAGCAGTAACAAAAGCACGGTGAGGTTTAGAAGATAACTCGCGGTCTTGAAGGTTCTTGATGATGTTCTTGTTGTTTTTCTTGATGTTGCCACCATTGTTAGAACCTTCTTTCCCTCCACGAGTATTTTCATCCATTGTTGTTTGTATAACTGGTGTAAGTTAGAAATATGAGATGAGATTGTGTGGAAAGTGAGTGTTAAGTAGTATATAAATGAGATAACTTCTGTATCTAATGTCTTATTTATATCCTTTTTGGGAGGGTTTTTTTTTGGAGGGTTTTGGAGAATGAATTGGGTATATATTTTGATATATATTTAATTTTTAGAAAAAATTAAAGAAACATCTTAATGATGATATAATAGTTCAAACATCATCGTCACATTATTTTAGCGAGACATTGAAAGTTGGATGATAGAATAAATCTCCCGTTATATGTGAGACGTTAAGATGTATAGAGATCAATATGTGAAGATATAATTGAAATGTAATGAGTATATAATCAATCAAGAAAATACATTAGAGGATTAGCGAACAAAACTTAATCCTACACAACCTTCTCAGCTGAAAAGTTTCATCACTTTTTATTTTGTCACTCAAACAAACAAACTTTTAGAAAGCCCTAGCATGAAATAATTCAAAATAACTGAACGGTTTAAATTGTCAAGTATTTTAAAATACTTTGATACTACAAATCACACATATCAAATGATGTTGTTGTCTGAAGCTTTCGTCAATTAAACATCACAATCATTTTTAATCATTTTAAGTCATTTTTACATGTGTATATTTCTATTACTGACATTTGGGAAAAGTTTTAACAAAGAATTGTATGGAAGGTAGAGTAAACAACAAGAAAAAGAGAAAGGAGAAGCTTGCCAATCTAAGCTCAAAATGCACCATCCACTTCTGCAACTTCCAAACCTACATCCATCACCATAATGGGATATAAAGAGACGGAAATACCTCCATTACCGTAAATGAACATCAATAGTTTGAGGCGACACCTTGCCCGGTCCGGACCAAATCAAATGCAAATGGAAATGAAGCAGGAGTCTTCCAAATCATGTACGCAACGCAAATCCATTCACTGGAATAGTTCACGGAGATCCTATCGCTTGGGAAATTTTTACGAGATAGCAGGATCACTAGGTGATGTTGATACAGAGAATAAACAAGTATTCATGAGCCTCTTTTCCCACTCTCTAATCGGGAAGGCCGAAGATTACTACTTGGATCAAACGGTTGCTGTAATGGATAAATAGAATATTCTTGAAGGCAAATTCATTATCCCTTTCTATCCTCAAAGCATAATACAGAATGGAAAGACGACAATAGGTTCTTTTGCGCAAGGAACCTCGGAGACCTTATGCGAGGCATGAGAAAGATTCAAGTCAATGCTAAGAAAATGTCGGGACATGATTCCCTGCAGTCGGGCAGATAATACAGTCACGCAGTCAGAGTATTGTTGGCCTTACGATTGAAATCGGACTGTGAATATTTAAAGATCAGAAGTGGAATAAAATTTGTTCCAACAGATCAGACGGCTGATATCATTCTACAGTCACTATTTGACTGCAGAGAATCATTTTCCGAAAATGTCGCACCCTCGAATTCACATCTTCTGCAATGGTTTTCAACAGCAACAGAGATTCTTGCTTGATGCTACAAAAGGAGGATATCTCATGTCAAAGAGTGTTGGAGATGCAATCAAAATCATTAGTGCATGGCTTTTATGAATTCGAGTACAACAGATGTATGTGTCAAAAAAAGCTGGAACATTGATACTTGTGAAATGAAATGATATTGTCGTGTGCTATAGTCAAACACTAAATGCATTCATAAATATGATATAATCCAAAAATTATCTAATTTTCAAACTAAGGCGAGTCTTATCAACTTTGGATTGCTTGCAATTAAGGTAATACACATTGACAAACTTAGTGAATTTAATTCTTTTATTTAGTAGTAGTAACTTCCTCACAAGTCACAAAAAGACTAACAACAATCGTGAATCGAGTGATCTAACAGTAGGTGGTCTAACCAATTATAAATATACTCTTATAGTTTCCTAACGATTGTGTTGAGTTTAACTCAAATATAAAGTTTACTTGCAAGTTGAAGAATATCTTTTAATGTGCACATGTAATTTTTTGTTTAGAAACGGCAAATTTTATTCACGACGAGTGTGTGCAAGAAGCACACAAAAACTCGCGGCTAGATAACAAACAGAATTACAAAGGACTCAGATAAAAACAGAAACCCCAAAACCACCTCAAACCACCAAAAACACACTAAAACTCAACACAGAGGTGGAAAACAACCGAAACTAAAAACACAAACAGCAGGAAAACAAAAAACAGATCAGCACCCAAACAAAATAATGAGGCTGCCATATGCAAAACTGCACAAAACCAGCACAGGTCACCGCAATATAAACAGCATACCCCAGCCTCAAACTTGTTACTGCTAAAACCGCTGAACACCTCCTCATTACCGTAAGAGGCATGCTTTTGGATTCCAGCTCCACTCGTAGAACAAACACGCTGGCACCTTCAAATGGCTAAGAAACCATCTCCACGACATAACCTTCACAGCCTCCACCGTATCCTCCACCCGACAAACCGCATTTTTGAAAATTCGATCATTTCTCACCCTCCATAAATTCCACACTTCGGCGTGCCAAATCAAACGGAATCCCTTACGGATCTTGTTACTCCCTGCTGCCACATTCCATTCCTCCCACAGCAGAAACATATTAATCGGAAGCTCCATAGACACCTCTAGCCACCTCAACACCCCATTCCACTCCTCCATAGCAAAGGAGCATTGAATGAACAAGTGGCTCGCCGACTCCGGATTCCCCTCACACAAAACACAATACACCGAATCGTCTGGAGGTAGGACTTGCCTATGCCGCAAATTAATGTTACATTCCACACAAGTTTTTTTTTATTACTTGATCAATAAGTCATATCATATCACATTTGACCATTGATAAAATTTATTAATTCAGTGATAAAAACAAGATAGTACATGGTGCAAGGTTTATCCCATTTATGCACCATAAAATTTAAATATCAATTATAAACATTATTTAAAACTTTATGACTCTTCACCATATATGTATGACATACATACATCAAATTAGGCATTTACATTTCTCCAATAAAATTTCACAAGTCAATGTTTTGAACTTTTTATCTAAATACACCCACCATCTCCATTTCTTGTCTCTAAAGACTCCCACAATAACACTTCCAACTCAAACAAAGCCAATCTAAATGATGACTTAGCCTCAGCCACATCTTCAAGTCTTTACCTCAGCACACATTTCACAAACCATGAATCTCTCCCACTTTTATAATAGTAGTATATTAACTTTATCAAATCATTCCCTCAATTTTCCACAACTTCTGAAATAGATCAAATTCGAGCACAAGAATATCACCACTTGAATAACCACTCCAATGTTTGTTTCTATTACATAGGATATGGCCTTTTCTCTTGTGCTCACCATAACAAAAATTCATGTTCTTCACCTTCTTCGTCATCTACTCGTTATTTGAACTTAGAACAGTTGTTTTTCAATGTACCAATTAAGTCGATGAATTTGAAGTCACAGATACTCTACGGTGGACACGAATCAGAACTAGAGTAGAGAAAGAATAATGGCATTTATGAATGTCTCTGAAAATGATTACGCCTTAGTTTTCATTGCAAATGAGGTATCTGCTTTTAAACTCATAGCTGATTGATTCATTCAAAGTACAATCTAAAGGATCAGAACTTCTCACTGTGTATGATTCATCGTCGGAAATTGTGGAGCTACAAGGCATGAACATGAAGAAGGAAAGATGGAAATTTTGTGTAGAGGAATATTAGATCACTCAAACTCAGTGGGACTAATGGTGATACATTGCTCTAAATCAAAAAACTATTGAAGTGTGAATTTTTTGTTACTTGCTATTTTTCCTTCTCTGTTTTGTTATCAACTCACATTCTTTATGGTTATTTTATTTTAGAATAAAATTAAAACTCTTATAGATTTGAGTTATATATTATATTTTGCATAATAAATTGAGTGACTTACTCTCCAATTTCTGAACAAATGTTTAAACCTTTGTCACAATATCCCACATAATTCCCTCAGAATTTCAGGATGAAAAATACCTGAAAGAAAAGCATGACAAAAGAAAAGCATGCATAAAAGTTTTCCCTAAACAAGTTCACTCTATAACTGGTTAAACAACTAAAGAATTCTAGGCAACAATCACATGACAAATAATGCTTACAACAAAGCCAGAGAAGAAACAATAAAACCTATTCCTTTTTTTTCATTAGTTGGTTGGAGTTGGACCAGACATGAACATGACCATGTCTGTTACCCGTATAAATCGCATTCCGTTCTTCATCATAATAGAGGGTGGTTATACCCTCCAAAGCCTCTTCAACTGAGCTCCTTCCTTGAGATGAATCAATGCCCTCCAAAGCCTTTGCAGCATTAATTTTCGCCACACATTTCCCCGACAAGATGCTGCTCACATTGATGGAACCTACCGCATTGGTTTCCATTGATTGATCTTCAGAGTCATCCCTGCAGTAAGAAATGATCAGGTTCTGATCACTTGTTATGTAATTGATGTTTTTGAAGTCTGGATGCCATAGTGGATGCCATAACAAGTGATCCTCCCATGATGTACATGTAACCAGTTCTCCACGAAAGTTCCATACAGAAATTGTTTCGATTTTGAGAGTAAGGAATATCTGTTTCTTGCGTAGAAAGATAAATCTTGATGTCATGAACTCACGTCTCCTTACCGCCACCATATTCTTAAAACTTGGTAAGTCAAAAATCTGAAGGTTGGCATTGTCCTGCTTGACTAGAAGCTTTTCATTGCATGGCACTATGAAGTCTACCTCCTTATTCAAATGTAGATAACTGAATTCTTTGAGAACTACGCCATCCTCAATGGATATAATCTTGATGGGAATATGATCACTTGTTTTTTTGAAGATGAATAACATCATGCCAGAACTGATGTTGACCTGTTGAACATTGCTAAATGAAAACGAGTATAGAAAAGTGTAGTTTTTAAGATCAAAAAGCTTGAATATACTATCTTGCAAAGAGTAGGTTAGGACCTTGACATTAACATCATCAAATTTCACAACAAAAGACACTGACTGAAAAATATGAGAACCGTCATCCGGCTTGGCCCTCCTTATGTATTCAATGCTTGTTGATCTGTATTTCCGAGAACTGAGATTCCCATAACCATAATCAGACACCGTAATAAGTGAGTCATTGTTCTTGTTGTAGAAGAGGCTCTCGATGATGTCGTTGGGGTGCAGATTCATAAAGCAGATCCTCTCATATGTTTCACTACTAAAAGCTGCACAAAGACCAGAATCGGCAAGAACAAATACAATGTTTTTAGCAGCAACAATCTGAACAATCTTGGTACTTTCCATCAAAAAGGGTAAGATATGTGAAGGAGGAGATTTATGTTTAGAATTATGAGTGTCAAGTTTATTGCTCAAACGCATGTCTTGGAATCTATGTGGGGCAGTAGCAGCAACAAAAGCACGATGAGGTTTACAAGATAACTCGCAGTCTTGAAGCTTCTTGATGATGTTCTTGTTGTTTTTCTTGATATGGCCACCATTGTTAGAACCTTCTTTCCCTTCACGAGTACTTTCATCCATTGTTATTGGTATAACTAGTGTAAGTTAGAAATATGAGATGAGATGAGATTGTGTGGAAAGTGAGTGTTAAGTAGTATATAGATGAGATAACTTCTACATCTAAAGTCTTATTTATGCTCTCTTTGGGAAGGTTTTTGAGAGGGTTTTTTGAAGGGTTTTGGAGAATTGAGTGTGTATTTTGATATATATTTGATTTTAAAAATAAAAATAAGGAACATGGATTAATGATGATATAATAGTTCAATCACCATTGTCAAAAAAAATATAATAATTCAATCACCTTTATAAGGGTGGTAATTTAAAACAATATATGCTAGTATTAAGGGGAAATTGAATCATTTCTTATTGGCGAAAGTAATACTCCTTATGTCCTAAATTACTCGTCATTTTGGAAGAAAAATTATCTCAAATTATAATGGCGTTTTACAATACCAATAAAACATTCTTACATTAATGATAATTTTCTTATGTGCATTTTCTTATGTGCTTTTTGTATCGTTCTTCATATAAAATTCACTTTTTGTTCTTATAACAAATTTTGAGAAAATTGTGGATTAGAAAAATCATTTGTAATTATAAGTATTTTACATGAAGAAACACACGAATAGTACATAAAGAAATGCACTTAAGTTTTGTCATTTATCTTATTATAAAAAAATTTAAGTTGAAAATTACGGGAATAAAAAAACGAATTCATTAATGTATAATAGCACATGTATGTCTACATGTACGACCGTTTTAAATAAAGAAATACACAGCAATGTCGAACAATAAATCTAAAAAATATCACAACAAACAACGTAAACTAACACCACAAATTATCTTTTCTAAAATAATGACCAAGTCATAGTCCCAGTAAACAACTAAATTTATTATATTTGTTGATAAGCGATGACCTATAAAGTAAACAATTTAAATCATGATAATAAACTAGTCAATGGCAATTACAACTTGCTTGAATAAAAAATGAGAAGCATTTTAGAAACATATCAGACATTGGTGAATGTTACTTTATTAATTAAAGAAACGATAAAAAAGCAATAATATGTCATTAGTTTTAAATTAAATAAGTTTTGGATATTAGATAAATCACACACACAATTGATTTTCTCTAATACTTATGAATTAAATACAACTCTATGAGTCATGCACTTCAATCACTAACAACAATACCAACTCCATGTCTGAATCACAGATATATCTTACAAATAAAATAATACATATCCCCCTCATTCATCATGTATTAATTATGATTATTTGATTCATGCATGTCATGTGAGAATGAATATTATACATGTATTTAAAATACATAGTGTTTACATCCGTAAGTCCTAACTCAAATGACAAATACCGAAATTGTTAGGTCAAATATTTGTATCCTGGATTCAAACTCGGGGTTTTCCCTTTGTATGTGTGAGTTTCATGCGGTATTTACCACATGTCTACCAACAAAAAGAAAAAAGAAACACAAAGTATTTGCAAATTTTAACATCTATTACATTTATATGTTACTTATTTATTATATTTTGAATAACGTATTTTTTAAAAATAATCACATAAAAATTTATAATATTATATTATTTTATAGAAAAATTATAAACTACATCCGTTACCATTTTGAAATTACAACAAAAGCATCGACTATTAATAATTTATTTATTTTTTGTTACAACTATTAATAATTTATTCGATCTCTCTTTTTCCCTTATCTATTGTTTTGTACTTTCTTATTTTTCCTTTCTTCTTTTTGCACACATATTTGAATGATAAGACACTTTTTACAAATGTAAGGTACCAAGGTTGCTCCTCTCTAATTATTAATGTATATTATTGTCAAAAAATTCGGTCCCCTCTAAATATTTATATATTTTCTTCTACATTACTTATATTTAATAAAAAAAAATATTTTCTATTTTCTTTTTCTTTTGATTCTTGATAAATCTTAATATTTTTTATTTGATTATGGATTTATTATATTCTATAGTTATAACAAATACTCAATATATAATAGCTAAATTTCTGTATCTATTTTTGTTTGTAAATTTGTTATCTTGTAGTGAACGAGCAAATATCACCATGCATAATTTCAAGTTCATTCTCCTTATTTCTGTAAGGCTTAATCTTTGGACAAACACCACCCTTATCCCAATCACCTTCAAAATGATGTGGTGGAAATGTTGTCACAACTACATCAATATCATTTTCTTTCTTACCTCTCTTGTCAATTATACTTTTAAGAGTGGTCCTTTGTCAATTATACTTTTAAGATGGTCCTTAAAAGCCTTTCTCAATGCATGATGAAGCTAAAAATCAGTTTCATTTCCACCAAGATCAGCAAAACCATGACTACCTAAAACTAAATCAGTCTTATCAATATTCATTATCCATTTCTCATCAACAAGATCCAAATACTTATAATTTGGCCCTTCATTTGATATTTCAACACGATGTACAAGAAAAGGGGACCAATACACTAAGACACTTACATTGTGAGAAACAAAGTGCCACCTTCTAAATTTATTGTCATGACCCTTTGTGTATACAAGGTTGTGTGTTGAAACAATTGACAACATACGTAGAAGTGACTCCAATCGGTTCCTAGCCAAAGAATCGCCAACAAATACTATGTGGTTGTCTTCCATGAGTTCAAGAAAAGTAGTAGGTTCAAACCTTGAAAGCTTGCATTAGTTTGGTTTCCATCTCCAATAATCTTCAATGTTTGATGCAGTTTTAGGGTTATTTGATTTTTGTTCCACACGTTGTTTCATTGTATAAAGGACTTCTTATGTCATGGATCCATGTATACCATTGTAGTAATCACATGGGGTGTGTGAAAAGTCTTTTACATTCAAACAATTAGTCTTAAAAAAATAAACAAATATTACAAATTGTTGTTGCTTTTTTAAACGCTTAATTAATTTGTTGCTAAGAATCGAGAACAAAGAAACTAGAAAGTTAGGAGCATAAACAAAGAAGTACTAAGTTTCTATTAAAAACGGTTCGAATCATTTCCTTCTCTCATTTATTTTATCTTTTTCTTTTGTCATTGTTTATTTTTCAACCAAATAAATAAATAAACAAACTTCTCTCTAATCCTACACTTATGCTTAAATAATTGACTTAATAGTTAATATGTTTCTCGAAATTATGAGTATGAGATAAAATTGATATTGAATTTTACGAGTTAGCAAATATATATATATATATATATATATATATATATATATATATATAAATTAGAATATGTGCTTCTTTTAAAAGATAAATTGTATTACAAAGCTAGTCAAGTAGTACAATATGTACACATAATAGACCCAACACAGATAAAAAAAATTGAGTAAATGGGCAATTACCCCCTGAAATTGTAAGTTTCGTCAATTGCCCCCATGAAATTAACAAAACTTTAATTACCCCCTTGAAATTTCACAACGTTAATCAATTTACCCCCTCCTTCAAATTTTTCTTTTAGTGAACATGACATTTTGCAAATACCCCCCTGAAGTTTTGCATTTATATGTAAAATGTCCCTCGAACTTAAAAATTTATATTATTTTTTTCTTAAAGGCAAACAATTAACAGTTAAATATTAAAGCTAACTATTAATTTTGGAGTTTGGGAAAACTACATGCATATATACATCAAAATAGGTTTGTACCTGTTTGCTTTTCCCATGGTTTTTTTTAAAAAAATAATAATAATTGGGGAAGGGAAAAATGTGTATTTTTAAAGTGACAATAATGGTTATTTTTACAACTGTACTGAGAGAATTCACACCATCACTTTGAGTTTACCAGGCTTAGGCTTAACATGAGTAGTAATAAAGAGAAACAAAGTCACAATTAAGGAGCGTGCACCACCCTTACAAGACAAGAACAAGATTAGTATATAATTAGATGTGAATTAATTTTCCCATATAAAACATCACACAAAGCCTTTTTTTCATTTTGATACTAAAACAAGCCAAGAGCCTTGGAGCATAACTCACACTTCATAGAATAATATAAAGGCTTTCCATTTCCCAAATAGTTCACATATATCGCCTAAGATTTAAGGTCTATGCATTTTCCTCTAATATGACATGCAATGTGAAAAAGAAAAGACCAAACCTCAAATTAGTTCCTATTTTTAAGATGGTATCATTCATTCACTTCTCCAGTTTAAATTTAATAAATCAATCATTAAGGAAATCACTATGTTACATTTCTATCTTATTTCCCCCCAAATAAATAAATAGAAAAGAATAGCAATAGTTCTCATTACACAAAAAAATATATATAAATTTTCAAATTTGGAGAACATTTTGCACATAAGTGCAAAATTTCAGGGGGTATTTGCAAAACATCATGTTCAAAAATTTGACGGAGGAGGTAAGTTGATTAACGTTGTGCAATTTCAAGGGGGTAATTGAAGTTTTGTTAATTTCAAAGGAGTAATTGACGAAACTTACAATTTCAGAAGGGTAATTGTCTATTTACTCAAAAAAGAAGTGCAGTGAAGTGAACCAATTGAGAAATATTATTAACAACATGACCCATTAATTTTTAGGATAATTATGTATATCTCGAGCTTGGTTGGAGACCGATCATGTACGTAAAATTAATTTCAAATTCAAAATTCTTTTAAAATGTCTAATTATAAAATAAATAAATAAAAATAGGTGGTCTACCAACATGTGGTTAGTATTAGTTACTAACAGATGTAAAATGGATAAAATTTGTTGGAATGGTGAATTAATCTTATATGTCAAAATTCAAATTATGTCGAAGAAAAATCTTGTATGCCAAATAGTTTTTTATATAGGGTTAATAGTGATTTATCTCCTGCAATTTTATTTTTTTTGAAGAGGTTAAAATGAAATATATTACTCAATCAAATGGTTCCTCCTAGCACAAGGCGTACTAGGAATAGAACAAAGTCACAAACATATTTACAGAGAAAAAGGAACCAAAATACAGAACATAAAAAACAGAGAAAGAAGTAGCATTAGCATATGCCTAACATAATGACCGAGTTAAGCCACCACCCATGGTAGTTGACAGCTAGATTGGGAAGTTTCACTTTCAACCACGTAAATGAAAGAGACTTAATCTTGTCAACAATCTAATGAGTTGAACACACTTTATCATTGAATAACCTGCTATTTCTTTCCCTGCAATATATGACACTTTTGGTTTTGCCCCTGTAAAAAAAAAGTTTTAGATTCCATCCTTGTAAAATAAAGATTCTTCAAAAATAGACCCTAGCCTACCAGACTCATGAAATTCGCTGATGTGGAAACATAATTTAATTTTTCATTTTTTTATTTGTCCACATGTGTAATTATTTGACACATCATTAATTAATTAAAAAAATAAATAAAAACTCAAAATTTATGAAATTAAAAACATAAATTTTTAATTTCGCTGATGCATTAATTTTTTGTAAGGAACAAACAATTTTTTTTAAGGAACAAATATTGTTTTTTTATTAAACAAAAAAATTGCTTGTATAAATTCATGGCTGCCTAGACTCTCTCAACGACTCCAACAGATCCATATTCCGAAGCACCTCTAACCCTGGCCATGGTTCTTCATCCTTCGACAGACCAAGCAAGCCACCAAAAACGGCCTCCGTGAAAGATTTTCCCCCTTCCACCGTAGTGTCCCTCCTAACTACTGCAGCTCCATCGTGTTGCTTCCCTCTAAATTCATCTTATTCTCCTTTTTCTTCACTATAACAACCGGCAACAACAACAATTTTAAATTCAAAATTGGGAAAAACTAATTGGTCGATAACGGAAATTGGATACATACTTTTACGGATTGTGAATCAACTTCTTAACATTATAAGTTAACAAAATTCTTATAAATTGTTGACAAATAACTTTTACGGAGTGTGAATCAACAATTTATAAACAAATTTTCTTCATAAAAAACTTCTAACAAATAAATTAAAAAATATAGTAGAATTAGTCATTTGTTTAAATATTATTAAATAGTATCACCTGATTTTTCAAATTTACATTGCATTTGATTAAATATTAAATATGCTCAAACATTTTGGTTAGATACCATATTATTTTTAACAATATGACAATTATTACATTTTCTAATGTCTGAACCAAAACCTCAATTCAAATTCAATTTCTTTTTTTCCCTCTCTTCACTTGATTATAATCCTATAATTTACCTTCCTCTGATTTGATTTTCAAATTTCATTCTCTTCCCTCACTTCAAATAACTTCTTCTTTCTCTCACTTTCTTTTTATCACTTTCATTAACTAACTTCTGTCTATTCTCCATTTATTTGATCTTTCATTATCTCTACTTCATTTTTATTGTCTGATCAATTGAATAAACAAAGCTACTTTATGTGTAAAAAAAACAGTCTAGGTCAATAAATAAACAAATAGGAAATAATATTCATGTGTGTGTATATATACACACTTTCATGGGTAAAATATATACACTTTCATGAGTAAAATAAGAAGCGAAAAAACAAATAGATTTTTTTTACAGGGCGGAAAACAAATAGAAGAAACAAATTTTCTTCATAAAAAACTTCTAACAAATAAATTAGAAAATATAGTAGAATTAGTCATTTTTCCTTCATGTATAAAAAAATAAATTAGAGTAAAGTATTTGGAACAAAAAAAATAATCATGCAAGATACATAAAAACACGGTTTTGTTGTTGTTGTGATTGTAGTAAGTATTATTATTATACCATTTTTTCAGATCTACAAATACAGATTTAGGGAAAGATAAAAAAAGAGACCATGAATATGTAAAAGTTAGATCTAGAAATAATTTACATGTGTAAGATTTTTTCCCACGATTCTCTTCTTTATTTATTTATATGAAGGAAAAAAAAACATGAGTAAACCAGGAAAAAATAATTTTAAGAAGATGTTATCCTTTATTTTTAAGAGGAAAATCGAATATTTTTCACTAATTTGATTAAAGATGTCTTCTTTTTTAGATGCATAGTATGACCCTTTTTTAGTTAATTCATAAGAAGAAAGAAAAATATGTTTCTAACAACAATTTTTTTTTCCTTAATCATATTATCCTCTTTTGATTCAGGGATCTACAACAACAATTCTTACATCTATTGAAAATACAATATAGTCGGTCACATCTAATTTCATCTTTTGATAACAAGTCGTCACAAATATAAATTTTAAAATAATTAATATACATGAGACAAGTCATCACTAATACATATTTTAAAATTATAATTATACACGAGACATGCTATCAATCCCAAAAAGTTAAAAATAAGAATTATACACGAGATATATTGTCACTGGTAAATTTTTAAAATGATTATTACACATATGTCAAGTTGGCAAACATATTCTAAAATTATATAAGTCGATACTTTTTTTTTTTTTTGAAGTAGCTAAAAAGAATTTATATGTAACCAAACAAATTTACTTTCCCTACACAAGGAGCTCTAGAGAGAAGCAAAGAAAAAAATTGTCGATAATTATTATACACTTGAAAAGTTGTCGTTGCAGAAACTATACAATATAAAAAAAGTCTACACAATATAAGAAAGGGATAAGTTGTCACTACTAAAAGTTAAAAATAATAATTATACACGAAACATGATGTCATTGATAAATGTTTAAAATACTTATTATACACATGATAAGTTCGCAAAACATATTATAAAATTATATAACTCGATAATTATTATACACTTAAAAATTGTCGTTACTAAAAATCTATACAATATAAAAAAGTCTACACAATACAAGAAAGAGATAAGTTGTTACTTCTAAAAAGTTAAAAATAATAATTGTACACATGACATATTATCACTAATAAATTTTTAAAATGATTATTATACACTTAAAAAATTATCCCTGCTAAAAATTTTAAAATTATTATTATACACGGGACAAGTCGTCACAAATAATAATTTTAAAATAATTATTATACACGGGACGAGTCGCCACTATACACGTGACATGTTCTCTTTAATAAAGTATTGAAAGTAATTATAATACACGGGTCATATTAAAATTGATATAAATTTACAATAATTATTATACATGTGACAAATGATTACTAATACATATTATAAAGTTATTATTATACACGAGATAATTTATCACTATTAAATTTTCAAAATAATTATTATACACATGACAAATTGATAAACATATTCTAAAATTATATTAGACAATATTTATTTAGGAAAAAAATTATACAAATTGATATTATATAAAAAAATTCTGAAATTATATAAATCATTCACACCAACGTCGGTACCCGTGCGGATGCACATGTATCTTACCAGTAAAAGAGTAAAGTATTTGCTGAATTAAACTATGGTGTGCGGCCACTTCCCCTGGTGACTGCTTATCCTTTTAGTTGGTTTGTCCCTTCTAAACTTTCTAAGGAAGGAAACATTCCCAATGTCGCCACCCCTTTTTAAGAGTGATAAATTGACATCTAAAAGGGATTATTTAAAAAATAATAATAATATCCCTAAAAAAAAAAAATTTGTTCAATATTAATTTAAAATACAAGAAAAAGTGCTTGACAAATTAAATTGTTTTGCAGTGTTGTTTTTACAAACAAGTTAATAAGTACCGTCACCATCCTTAAAAAAAAAAAGTACCGTCACCAACTCACCACATGAAATATGATCTTTTAGCAGGAATTTTTGCGAGGACTCTCTTGAATTACATTTCACTTCATGAAAATTATGCTAATAATTTTGTGAAAATAATACCCCATATTTAATAACATTTAATAACAACAAAATCTGAATTTATGTTTAATAAATTATTTTTAATGAGACTTTTGTGTAAAATAAAAAACATAGAATCTTGAAACCTTTTCTTTCTCTTTAACATTTTGGCTACCTTATATACTTTTTTATAAAATATGCATAACGAGAAAGACAAAAAATAACTTTTTTTCTTACATAAGAAACATGCATCACTGTAACGTTTTTTTTTTTTTAGAAAATCACTGTAAGTTTATCTTGTCCACGATAAGTTTTACGCATATACTTTTTTAAAATGAATCCCAAGAAATATATAGAGAGAGAGAGAAAAAATTACTTTCTCATGGATTACACATCATATGATGTCATTTTTTAATACATTTAAGAAAAACTACTACTATTTGGGATGAGAATAGGTCAGGCCGACCTACAGGGCCTACGGCCTAGTCTACGATAGGTCAGGCTAGGTCAGACTTTTTTCTTAGATAGAGAAGGCCTAGGCTTTTTTTTAAAGCCTATTTAGCTTAAAAAGTCAGGCCACAAGCCTCTCAAAAAGCCTCATAAGCCTATTAGACCGGCTTATTTAAGTAATATGAATAATATTATTTATTATTATATTATATTTTGTACTTTGAATTAAAATATAAATTTGTAAACTTTTTCAATAATTTAAGCTTTATTAGGATACATTAATTTTTTGAATATATAAATGTATTATTATACACTAGAGTAAAAATATGATACAATATATAGTCGAATTCCCTAAAACCTCGTATTGATTATCAAAAGAGAGTTTAATCTAGTTGAACTATTAATTCATTAGTCCATTTAAACTTAGATCACATTGCTTATTTAAATATGTTCATAAGATATAGACTTTAAACAAGCTAGCAGGCCGTATCAGACTTTCATAAGGTCAGGCTCAGACCTAAAAAGTAGGCCTATAACAGGTTGCAGGACAGACTTAGGCTTTAAAAAAAGGGATTTACTTTTCCCACCCTGTGGGTCTTCTCGCGCGCCCAATTTTTTTCAAAAATGCCCTTGAGTTTTTGGATTTTATAATCCGGAATGGTGTTTTCTTTTGTTAAAGGGTGAAAAAATGAGTAACGGATTTTTCCGAATTTTGTAATCCGAAAACTTCAAAAAATAGGGGGCGTTACATGATGTTTCCGGATTACATAATCCGGAAACCCCCTAAACACTCATTTTCAAGGTAAAACAGTTCAGATTATATAATCTGAACTGTATCAACACAAATTCTAAACATGTTTGTAACATGGATAGTCATTTTAGGGACAATATTAATCTTCCTAACTCTCATCCTTTTGTTTTGGGTCATTGTTACCTGTTCTTAGTCAAAAATTGAGTTTTCGGGCTACTTGATCGGATTGCTCCGAAACTTTCGCAGAAAATCAGAAAAAATTCAAGGACCATGACTCCCATAAAAGGGACTTCTTACGGGATTCCGCCTATCAAAATCCAAAATTCCATCGTTTAAACCCATTTTTCATTTTTTTTTAATTTTTTATATTCTCAGAAAAATCCGAAAAAATTTGCATTAGTTTTATTTGATTTTTAGAATTTTTTGGTGCTATTTTTATGATTTTATTTGACAGGTTTTTAGCATTTTTTTACTTCCTTCAAAAAAAAAAGAGCATTTTTTACTATTTTTTTGTTGTTTTTAAAAGCAAAACTCAAAACTGCTGAGATGTGAGAGAGTCTGATGGCTGATTATACATAAGAATTGTCCGGATTATAAAATCCGAAATAGTAAACATGACTCCGGATTTTAAAATCTGGAATACACAAGGGCATTTTTGGAAATTTTACGGGGCACGGGAGACGGCCATAGGATGGAAAAAGTAATTCCCTTAAAAAAATATGGCAGACCAGGCTTAGGTCTTGTAAAGCCCAGCTCAGCCTAGCCTATTCCCATCCCTAACTACTATGTCTGTAACTTTAAAAAGGATATGGCATGACTTTTTTTATATCAAATCATGACTCATTTAACTATTGATCCGAAGAACAGTTGTGACCAAGTTGGTGTTTCTCTTCCCAAAAACATAAATCAAATGTTACTAAACAATATCTAGATTTTTTTTTCTTTCCTGCATTGATCCTGCTGGATCATTGCTCACTCCTTCATAAATCCGCAAAAGCTCTCGCTCAAACTATTCAAATGCAGTTTAAATTCATATAAGAGATAGAACATAGAAAACAATTCATTCGAGAATAGTAGTGACCAGAGGAAGTAATGAGTAACTTGCAACTAATTTATTCAAGAGTTGGTACAAATACAACATATAAATAAAAATACAGGCACTGAATCATATGAACGGAGAGGCACATCTTTGTAGCATCCACACAAACTGAAATAAATCAAAACAATGATATGATATATGATAAAATTGTGAGCCTTGCTACTCAAGCTTTAACCTTCTGATTTGGCTTGAAGACATTCTCAATGAGTGATTCCTTGATAGACAATAGTTCTGGAAATTCCTTCTTCAATTTCCCCGCATCAAGCTCATTGTTACTTCTTGGGGCAACTATCACCTTAGCTTGTTCCTCTAGAGTGAAGTTCTTCCAGGTGAAGCTTGAATCGATATAGTCTTTGTACATCTGTAAAATTTCATTGTGACTAACAACTCCAGGATTTGTGAAGTTCCAGATTCCAGTGAGGTTTCTCTTTGCCATCTCAATTGAGATGGGAAGAAGTTCATCTAAAATGGTCATTGAGTTTGGAATATCTACAACCTTCTCATATCGAGTGATCTTTGTAATGAAATTGCGAGGGTTTGATAAATCAGATGAAATAGGCATCCTCACTCTCAAGGTACATACATTATCGTAGTTCCTCAGCAGATCCTCTACCTGTGTTCACAAAAAGGGAAAACAAGGTAAACACATATCTTAAGTCTATCCTAAAATCCCACCTTGCTTTCTTTTGGTTAATGTGAATTTCTACGCGTGAAATTACAAAGACTGATGCTATAAAGCAACTAAGATCCGCTCAAGAGACTAATGTTTTTCAGGAAAAAAAATTACGAACAAGCTTCCCCGTAGTCATTCGTTTGTAACATTGGTGATCATTCAATCAAGATCAGACAATCTAGATTCAAACTCAATATTTTAAATTATAAAACAAAATTGAAATCTGCATTTTTTTCTAGACCGTTGATCTTGATCCGGCAACCAAGGATACTCCGACTACTGCATATAAAAGTAACATTAACATATAAAACAAATCAAAACACAGAAATGTGATTGGTTATAGTTCTTATATACGCATCTGAAATCTGAAATGTACACATCAAGCATAAAATTAATTTAAAATATAATATAAAACAGATCTAAGGTAAACAAAAAGAAAATGAAAACTAACATTTACTAAGCCTTAGTCTTAAACATGTTTAAACAGAATAAACAGAATAATGTGAATAATGTGAAATGAATGACAATAATAATAATGTAACATACCATAGCCTTAGTCTTGGAGTAAAAAGAACCAATGAAATTAGGAGTATCTTCTTCCTTAAAACCAATCCCGGATCCAAGAACATGAAGATCATCATACTCAAAAATACATCCAGTAGCAAAATTAATAACAATAAGTCCACGTTCACGGCACACGTCAGCAAGAGTGAGAGTACCAACAACGTTAGCACGAATAGTTTCAACTTTATGAGTCTCACACCAGTCCACGTTGGGTCGACCCGTAACACCAGCAGCATTAAACACGTGTGTTGGTTTAATCACAGCTATGTCAGATTCCAATGAAGATCGATTCTCGAGACGACCCGACCCGTATTCGTATTGGATCCCTTGGGCGGTACAGAGTTTGCCTAAGAGTCCTCCTATCCAGCCGGTGCGGCCGTATATGAGAAACTTGAGGGGGGTGTCGGAGGAGGAGGAGGAGGATGTAGCTGGGAAACCCATGATATTTGGAGAGAGAAAGAGAGAGACACGGAGATAGTATTGCTGGCTAGATCTGTGCCTCTGCTCTCTCGATACGTTTCGTAGCGTGATGAACCTTTCTTTATAATGTAAATAAACGGAGAATCAATGGAGCACGATGTAGCACTAATAATATTCCGTTTTTTTTTGTTTTTTTTTTATAATTAATGTGATAAATGCAGAGAATAATCTTTTAAATCGGATTAATTCTGCATATAAATGTAGAGATTAATATTTTAATTTAAACCGATTAAAGCTAAATTCAAATGAGAATGTCTTGTGAGCGTCTAAAGAAATCACTTACCATTTTATCTAGTTGTTGGTGAGTTGTATGATAGTAGTTGTTTAACTTCCTTTATGTCATTAAATTCATTCAATATATAATAACTAAAGCGAGATACTAATAACAAATTGTTCCCCTCGAAAGAAAATAACTAATTGTCGGTGAGTTGTATGATAATTTTTTTACTTCCTTTATGCCATTAAAATAATTAAATGTTAAATATATATAATTTTCTTTTTTTGTCTCAGATGAAGTGACACAACTGTGAGGTCCCGAGTTCAAACTCATGCCCATCCGATCTTGCAATTTCGGCATTTGCCAATTGAGCAAAGACTTTTAGACAAATATTAAATATATAATTAAAGTGAGAATAATAATAAAAACGAAATTATAAATGTATACTGTAGCCAAAATTGCTGCAGACACGCAAGCATGCATGATGGTGATATTATATATGTCATTTTTCTTTGTTAAATATGTTTTTGGTCCCTATAAATATACTAATATTTTCGTTTTAGTCCCAATAAAATTTTCAATCACTACTTTTGATCCCTATTTTTAAGTTAATTTTAATTTTTTTTTTAATGAAATTGTGCAGATATGTGTAGAATATTGTAAAACTCTTCCCAAAAAAAATTAATTTTTTTTAGCAAAACATAAATTTAATATGAATTTTTAACCATAAAAAATATAAAAATTCATATTATATTTATGTTTTGTTGAAAAATTCTAAATATTTTTGGGAGAGATTCTTATAATATTATGATTTTTTTCTGCAAAATTTTATTCAAAAATATGAATTCTGCATATGAGTTTGCTTTAAAGGAGGGACCAAAAGTGAAGATAGAAAAATTTTGAAGGACTAAAAGTTGAAAGAAAATTTTAGAGGGACTAAAACAAAAAGTGATATATTTATGGGGACAAAAAACATATTTAGCCATTTTTTCTTTTATGTCATTTTAGTAATCAGTTTAGTTCGATTTGATTTTTTATTTTTTTTTTTACTTTCGATTTGGTTTATTTGAAAATATAATTAGAAAAATTGTCTTAATTTATAAACCATATATAACTGGACCAAAAACCTTCATCGATGTAATCGTGTCTATAGTATCAGGTTGTTTTAGAGCCATGATATTTCTAAATGGTAAATACTTTAAATTGAATTTGGAGCTTGGTTTTTATTATTTTGATTTTTAAAATCTACAGTTCTCATATACATAGATGGTATGAAAAATCTTCTAGATATCGAAATTGTAGATGTCCAAATGAAGTCAAACCAAAGAAAAATTAAAGTTAACATTCATATCTACAACTTTCATGAAGACACTTAAACACAATTTAAAACATAAAGGGGTGGAAAAGACACATTTGCAGGCGCTAAGCACCAGCTCCCTGAAATTGGGTGTTGGGCGCCCTAGTAGAGGCGCAACGCCGGTGTCAAGTCTATTACACTATAAATACATTTTTTAACATGTTGGAGACATCTTTTAATCAATTTTGAGTTTAGAAACTTGTGCCCTAGAAGAGAAAATACGGAGGAGGCAATTTCCAACACCATTGAAGGTGATTTCTCAAGAATGATTCATTAATTGTCTTGTAGTTCTTGTTTAATCTATTTCTCTTGTTTATTTGTTATGGTAGCTAAACCATCCGTTGTTGGAGATGAGTAGACCTAGATCAATACTTTTATTATGTGATTTGATATTTGATTATTGATGAAACTTACTGAAGTATTTTTCTTATCTTCATGCTTAATGCTTTTATTCGCTTGATCATTGATTAATTGATTTACGATTCATGTTGTGAAACGGTAATTGAATTTATTAATGCTTTGAGATAAGTTGCCTTTGTAGTCTAAGGATAAATGCAAAACCTTGAAACCATTGAGAATTCTTGTTCATTCATGATTAATTCTAATCTTAAATTCACTAAGAGATTAGGGGTTACTTTAGAATTAATGACGCAAGGGTAATTTAGAGAATTTGGTAGCAATTCAATAGTCACAGTTAAATCATCAACTCAAGTTTGAAATTTAGTGAAACTCATCCCTAACAATTTTATTATTAAAAAGTTCAAACCAATTTTATTTTTATTTTATTTTCATTATTGCTATCAAACAAGTTCAGTACCTTTTTATTCAATTAAGTCACAAATATTGTTCAGCCGTATAACGAGATATTCGAGTTCCACACTCAGTCTTACCATTTTAATTTTACTATTTGCACGATTTCGTACACTTGCGAAAATTGCCGTCAAGTTTTTGGCGTGGGGATTGCCCAATCACTGTTGAATTTTATTTTTTCTTAATCGAAATTTTTGCTCTGCAATAGAATTTTTGTTTTTATTTTATTTTTGTTGATTTTATAATGTCGTGTGTCAGTGATGTTTTTCTTCTTTGTTGAGATAATTCACCAAATATAATGTGAGATTTTAATGATTATCTTATAGAACTTTTGGAAGAAACTGAAACTTGTATTCTATTTGCATAATGTCGTATATTTGAAGGGCAAATCATGAGAGACACATTTGAAAAACGCCCCTTCGATTTCTACCTCATAGGTTTGATTTTTTTTAAAGAAGGATATATGAGTGACACTTTTGATTATTATGTCTCACCATCAGAAGGTGAAGAACTATTGGCCTTGGAAGCAGAATAAGATGAGTTTTTCATGAAAATATCAATTGGAAGCAAATGCTACCTACTCAAATTCTTCACAAAGATTCATATGACAAGTACTTTCACATCAAGAATGTTTTGATTGAATTCATGAATAATAATCAAGTTTCAATTGAAAGATTTGAGAGTCAGTGCGAGAAGTTATTTGAGCATATGGTTGATTTTGAGAAGTTGGAGATCAGAAATAAATTCACTGTTGTGGAAAAGAAAGATGAGGGAAAATTAATAAGTATTGAGGATGAAGCCTTATTTATCTGCATACGAGGTCTTTTTGCTTATAAAATTTAAAGAAAAAATATTTTTTTGTTCTTAGGTCTAAAATGAAAGTTTTAGTTGTCTTACCTTTGAGCCGACCCTGGATATATTGGGCCTAAAATATACTATTTCTCTTATATTGTGAGAGACTGGCATGGACTTCCATTATTTTGTTACGAACCTAGAAATATCTCATGATATGTAACTCTAATAAATTTTTTGTTTGTTTGTAGATGTAGGCAGGGTCGGCCATATGCCAGGGGTGCGACGGCCTAGGGCCCTTGCCGGTAGGGGCCTAAAAAAAATTATGGTTGGAGGTGTATATAGAAATATTTCATTTATGGGGGGTCTATATAGCAAAGTCACATAAAGACCCAAACATTGACATGGTGATGGGTTGGGCTAAAGTTTGTTAATGTTTTTTGGCGCAATTTTCTATATGTATCCCCGTATAGCACAAATATTTCTATATACACCCTCCCTCCCTATAAAATTTGGTTGTTCTTAATAATGTGCAAAAAAAATTACTATTGAAGAAATTAGTGATATTTTTTGCGCCCTTTGTTCTTAAGAATGTGCTTCACTAATATTAAAAATATTAGTCTTCACTAATATTAAAAATATTAGTGATATTTATTATCCAATAAATTGAGATAATTTTCATAACAAAACAAATTATATTTTAGTTGAAAATTAATCTACTAGAGAAATTAATCTTAATCTTGTCTTTCAAAGGTTTCAAAAAAATAGATTACATCAATATAGTAATGGCAACTTTCATGAATTGATTGAAATGATTGCATAGTTGAATTTGATAATGCAAGAATATCATACGAGACACATTCATGTACCATCATAATGAACTTGTTAGAGGTAGTTATAGCATATAAAAAGAGGAATGATGTACTTTTAGTATACAAAAGGGTTCTTGTGTCTATGATTCTTCTAACAAGTCTAACACTAATTTCGTATCATGTATTATTGCTGTTATGAGTTTAACATTGGAGAATTTTGCATCCAAAAATTTAAAATTTAGTTAATTACATGTTGATATACTTTTACTTTTTTGGTGTTATTATTCTTAGGTGTTAAAATTTCAGTCTACTTTGCATGTGCTATTGTTCTATACTTCTACAATATTTTGTTTTGGTGCCTATGGAGTATTTGATTTATTTTCAGATGTTGCCTAAAAAAAATTATTTGGTAGTGGAAAGCGGAAAAAAAAAAATGAAAAGTTAATAAAATCACAACAATAAACTAACCAATTTTATGAATGTAAGGGTCATTTTCTCATATTATGCCTAAGGTTCCTAAAACTTCAGGAATAGCCCTGGACGTAGGATACTTGATCTTATTTTATGTGGACGAATAAACTGATCGAGCCAGAAGCTGCAAGCCAACAAGACCTTAGTAATCATAAGCCAAAGTGAAGAAAGTCGAGCTGCAAGAGCGTATGTGGACAAATAAATTTATGTAGACTCTTTGATTTTTGGTACGAAAATTTATGTAGACTCAATTTCAAGTTTTGTTACAATGCTACGATGTCTCATACTGTAGTCAAATCAGACCATTTTAATAGGTTTGAGGTTGACTAATGTGTTAATGTTATGTATGTAGTACACTAACAGTCGAAGTAATCATCTAAAAGACGGTTCAATGATATATTTTGATTTGAGGATTATTGTGTTCTAATTTGTTGTATTTGACCAAAAAGAAGCTAAGTCATTTTTTTTTAGTATTATTTAAACATTTGTTTTTGTGACAATTTTAAGGACAAGTGTAAATTTACAAAGAACAGTAGGTGTTAAAACAAAAATCAAAACAATAGAAACAGAGAAAGTAAAAACATAATGTTTTTTTTGTGAAGGCTGGGGTTCGAACCCCGGACCTTGCATATATTATGGATTGTCCATATCAACTGAGTTAAGCTCACGAAGACAGTAAAAACATAATGTAAATATAAGAAAGAAAACTATCACAAAAGTTAGCAAAAAATGATTATACATATATTATTTCTCTTTTTTATCTTTGTTTTATATAAGATCTCAAAAGGGTCTTATCAATAAACTGTAACTTACATACTTTTTTTTTTGAACAAGGTAAAATGAGATATATTAACAACAAAGAATTCTACTATCTAGCACAAGGAGTGCAAAAAGAAGAAGAACAAAGTTACAAAAACCAATTCAGATACATCAAAAAGGTGGAGGCAATATTTTTTTATAATTTGATATGGAGGCAGTATTTTTTTTATACAAAATAACCTATAATATCTTTTTTTTTTATACAAAATTAATTACAATTATTAATTTATTTGAAATCATCAAAATAACTTATAATTTGATATGGAAGCAGTATTTTTTTTACTTTTATAATGCTTTATTTAGGGAATCCTTCAAAGCTTTCTATATCGCTTATCATATAATTTTTTATTTATTTATTAATTTTATTAGGTCTGTAGCAACTTAACCTATAATAATATAATTTCCCGCTGCATTAGGTTAAGAGCAATTCAACCTAACAAATTTCATCTAAAATGCAGCGCACCAATTTAATATTTTTCTGGAAGTTTGTTGCAGCTTTTCCAATTGGACCATGATTCTTTGCAGTCGGGCAGATAATACAGTCACGCAGTTAGAGTATTGTTGGCCTTACGATTGAAATCGGACTGTGAATATTTAAAGATCAGGAGTGGAATAAAATTTGTTCCAACAGATCAGACGGCTGATATCATTCTTCAGTCACTATTTGACCGTAGAGAATCATTTTCCTTTCCAATTCGTGTGCATTAAATAAGGGATGATTTAATCAGAATTTGTTAGGCTTTCCATTATATTAGGCTTCCCAATATTTTTGCGATTGCAAACTTCAAATTCCCTTCTGATATTAACCACGACCCAGACTCCAACTCCCCACAAATTTAGCTGTTTCCAAATTACTTTCACGTATCAATTCTTCCAAAACACTTTCACGTACCAATTCTACTTCTCACTATAAATGCGTACCATACAGAATTGAATAAAACACATCCTTATTTATCCCTTCAATCATTCATTCAAAGAATTTCTCCCTTCAATCATTCATTCAGAGAATATCAGGTGGTAATATTGAAATGTTGTTGTCGTATCACTGCTTAACTGGTATGTCTGATGCTATGGTCTGATTTTTGCGTATGTTTTCATGCTTAAAGATGTTTTGTAACACTTTTTATTTTTACTGTATTGATGCAACAGGTCCTTTGGTTAGTAATCCAGATTCATATAATGGAGTGTTTGGTGCTCCATCTTTTTGCTTTATTTTCAGTTGTTGAATCAAACATTTGATTCTTCAGTTTTTGCTTTTCAATGTAATGAAGTATCAGTATAGCTAAATTCTCTTCATAATTTTAATCTAAGCATCCAGATTTTATTCTCTTCCCAATTTGGACTTTCTTTTTTTACCGCATCTGTATCTTATTTTCTTAATCTTGATTTTACAATTTTTCCGATTCTCCATTATTGCAGTTTTACTATGATGTCGATGTTATGATCTTTTTCTGTGTTCATTTTCTTTCAATTGAACGTAAGTATGCATTCGTTTTTCTTCATTCCTTCTATTAGCTTTGTTTAGTCTTCCCCTAAGTGAAACAAATAAACAATTTATTGAGGGATTTAAGTGTCTTCTTTTATTTTGTTTCAGCATTTATGTGTGCACAACTCAAATAGTACCTCTCTTGAAGTAAAAATCATGTGCAGTTGCAGGTCCTCACAATGCAACAATTGCTAATGTTATTGGTGGGTGAATAAGAGTTTAGTCTCTTCATTTGGTAAGGAGATTTTATCAATATAACTTTCATTTGCAATATTTAAGATTATAACTCAGAAAATATACATTGATTTGATTTTCACGCACTCTGTGAAAACTTCTAGCATGTGGTGAAAAGTGATCATGCTATATTTTATAGAAATTATATAGACTTAACTACAAGTGTTTTGTTTCTGTCTTTTAGTTGGTTAACAATGTTTTTGTCCCGCATTTTGTTCTCTTAGATGTTACACTTTTTAGTTGTTAACATTTGATGCCTTCTTTATCTTAATTTATACCTGTAAGTTCTTATCAATCAATTGATGGAAATGTGACAACATAATATATTTAGTGTATAAAACGTAGGACATGCTTCGACAGACGGTATGAATATGAACCAGGCATTTAGCTGCATGTGTGAATCTTAACTATAACATAATCTTTCATTGTTTTATATTCAGATAATATTTTTGTGATTTATTTCTCTTGATAATCCTCTTTAGGTAAACATTTTTTCATCTCTTTAGATAATCCTTTCATTGTTGTTTTGTCGTCATAATAACATTTTTTTAATCTATTTATTTTTTATTAGAGGCTTTATGAATGGCAATACCAGTTCTATAGGTAACACTTATCCGTAGAGCTGGTCTTCATGGACACACATGAGTTCTCATCATAGCCATACAAATAGAATGATCCCTTTGAAAAATTCTTGATATTGTGGAGGATATAATGCCAATTTTTTGTTGATTAGTTTAAAGAACTGTAAGCTAAATAAAACAATTTAAATATTGTTGTTAATTCTTCTTCTTTGCTCACTGTGTTTAGCATTTCATTGCAGGAAAACAATTTACATAGAATTCCTTAAGGTGCCTAAAGCAAATATAAAGGTCTTCTATTTTGTTTGTGGATTGAGATAATGCAAAAGTTTCAGTTGTTTCTAAGCGTTACTGAAAGTTAAGGATATTTGATTTTTTTTCCTCAACCTATAGAAAACTGGTGTTTTTGTCTTATGAGGAAAGTCCTGTGCATGGGCCTACTATTCAACTTACGGTGCTTTTGACCCAAACAATACAACAAGAGGAATTGTGATTTTGAAGGCCAAAAATGTTTTTTTGGGTCCTTTGAGAATAATTGATTTTTGTTATGAAGGTTTATTATTGTTATTTAGGCATGAGTGGTTTTCATGTAACATAGGTTTTTGGAATCAAGTAGTGACCAATTTGTATAATGTCGATTCTATTTGCACTTGCAAATTTTTTAATTAAGTTTAGATGATTACAATGAAGAGAACCAATTTTAATTTTGATATATGAAGGATTGGAAATAGAATTTTAGATCCCCGGGTTGTTTAATTTTTATTTTTTAATATTCATTTGTTTCAACTAAACGATTTCATGTCATCTCCTACTTCTTTATTTTTTGAACTTAAAGCATAAGTAAAATGCATAATACTCTTCATCTTTTATTTATTTTAGGATTTTTTTTTACCATTACTTATTCTTATATATTATAGTCAAAATGACATGTGCGACGCACGGGTCGAAAGTCTAGTTTAGCTTTTAAATTTTTTAGTTAGGTTTATGAATTTAATTTGCATGCCATGATATTGCGAGAATTGTTTACACTATCAATTAATTATAATTGTTGAATCATTAAAATTATTTGATTTTAATCTTGTGTACCTAAAAATTCATACCAAGGGAAAGTTATGATTATTTATTGAGATTTTTTATTTATTTCAAGTTGATACCTTATTTTGTAAAAAATCATACTAGCATGATATGTTCTCAAACTTGCCCCTCCAACCATCAACGCCTAATTTGCCGCTATCTTTACGAGATTTGAACTCAATCCTTATCAATCGAGCCAACCTATATTAGCTCATAATGCTTAATACACCAAGTCTCATTTTATACCTTTATTAGAACAAATTCTCATAAAACAATCTCTAAAAAAATGTTTTTATAAAAGAAAATTAAATAAAATGAAAAAATAGTTTGATAATTTTTTTGGTCCCATGCCAAACATAATCATCTTTTTGTCTTCTTCGAACGATGGGCCAAGAACAAGTTGATTTATTCTAATTTTATTATCGCACTGTATCTCACTCCTCTATCTTCTTTTTTTCTTTTTTTTTTGTCACCAAACTTAATTATTTTTTCTTACACTTTTATTTTCTTTCAACGGTCTTTTTCTATAAAAAAATACAGTATGTAAAATTATTTCCCTTGCACTCCATGCTGGCACTTGGCATAATCTTGTTGGCCACTTACTGTCGGTGATTTGCTTATACAACAAAAACTTTAACGTGGTTCAAATTTCAATTTTCGTACGGACGAATTCCTTTTTCTTCACCATTGCATCTATGTTCGAAAATTACAGGCAACGAACAAGGTTGTTTGTTCTTAAACGATGCAACTTGGGCTGTGTGTTCCTACACCCACGAATTGTCCAGATACACGGTCATTACCTGGGATAAACATGCATCTTCTTTTTCAAGAGTGTAAGCAAAAGTAGCTAAAATAGTTTAATAATGTGGATTCTCGTGCGCACCACAAGGGCATTTATATTACTATAACTTTCTTAATTTGGGAGTTGCCTTCATTTGTTTCGAGGGTTTGACAAGAAAAGAAAAGAAAAAAAAGGATTCGGTTCTTTTCTAGTTACCTATTACCTATCCTAATCTTCAAATATATTTTTTAGAGGTAATCTTCAACTTTCTGTTTAGTACTTAAAGTGAGCGTGTTATTTACATTATAAATCTATTTAAATTAAATGTTAAATTACACATGAAATCTTTTTATAATAAGTTGGTTTTTAAGTTTTTTTTGTACCACCTACATCTTTAAGTTATTTAATTGTAACAAGTTTGTTTTTCGTATCAATCGATTTGGGGTTGACCTAGTGGTTAACTTGAGATCTTGAAGTTTGTTCCTCTCAAGGTCTCAAGTTTGATTTATTCTGGTGTCAATTTCGGTGGGCAAATCCATACAAAGCTAAAACTATGACTTTAAATGGCCTCTCCGCAAGTGGGCGGTGGAATTGGTCCCTTCGAATTAGTCAGTTATTAGATCAGATACCGAGTTTTAAAAAAAATGATTTTTCGTACCACTTAAGTATTGTGATATTTAATCGTAACTTTTAGGTCTCGAATAACTTACATTTTTTTAGATCTGAAATATCCCATATTTTTACGATTAAATAACTTAAAGGACCTAATTTTTTTTTGAAACAACAAATTTTATTAAACAACCAGATCCCTGTTCAAGACGAACAAAAATCGGCAAAACTGAGAATACAAACAAAAGACGTCGTATATAGGCGGAACACCTGAAAATAAACACCCTAAAAACACCCCGAAGACAACACCCACCAAAATACACGTCATCCGTAAAACAAACTCCTTCACGAAAACGACCTCTGTAAAAACAAAATCCAACACCACCCATTATAGGACCTAATTGATACGGAAAAAACTTAAAGGACCAATTTATTACAATTAAATATTTTAAAAACGTAAGAGTTTAAATATTATCTATCTTTTAAATAATTATTCATGTGGTGTGTCTAAATAAATTTTATTTAGGGCCGTGCCTATGCAAGAGTTGTCCAATAGGATGAATTCTTTTATAGTTACAAACATAAATGAATAGTGTTTGGACACACACATTAATTTTTTTCTTCTTCTAATAATGAAAAAGAAATTGATGATAAAATGATTTAGTATTTCAAGGAATATCATTTTTATGTGTGTGTGACCACTGACTAAACACGATTCATTTGTGACTAAGAAAGTCTCATTAAAGAATGTCTCGTTAAATAGTTGTAGCACTTGTTAAATAATTAAATACAGTAAAATTATTTTAGAATTTATGTAAAATACATTTTTTGATATAAATTTTATTTTATTTTTCCATTAGCCAATACCTAGTGATGCTAATCAGAATCATTCTATTTCACACACTCATTAGAATATCTTTCATTTAATTATTTCAAAAAGATATATTATTTAATTCTTTTCTTTTTCATATTTTTTTCTTTTATGTATGTGCGTCTAAATGACTTATATTTATGTTTGTGACCAAGCAAATGTTTTTTCTATTTTTTAATTGTTTTGCAAATCAGTAGTCTTTATTTTATTCTATACTCCTATAAATTGATATATTGGCTAAGATAATACCTAGACATCTAGGTAGGTTACATAGGGGGGGTGGGGCATTCACTGCAATCAATCAACTGGTCATTCATCCCCTCTGCTCTTTCTTATTTTTCTCTTTTCATCATAGCAATACTTCTGCTAGGGCTTCTCTGATCGAACCTGTATTGGCTTCTTTGAGGGTTGAGATAACAAAAAATTCCATTCTTTTCTTCCACTAAATATTTGTCAGGTACAATTACTTACTTTCAGCACCACTTTCTATTTTTGGATAAAAACACAGTTTTGGCCACTTGTGTGTTGTGTGTCTTCCAACCTTTGGTTAACTAGATCTCATTCCATTTTGTGTCTGTTTCAGTTCAGATCTTCCCCTCAGGCTCAAAGAGAGTTAATAATGGTGAGAGGAAAAACTCAAATGAAACGCATCGAAAATGAGTCAAACAGACAAGTAACTTTCTCCAAGAGAAGAAATGGACTGCTTAAAAAGGCCTTTGAACTTTCAGTGCTTTGTGATGCTGAGGTAGCACTCATCGTCTTCTCTACCACAGGGAAACTCTATGAGTTTTCCAGTTCAAGGTATGTTTAATTTATGCACAAACTATATTTTTTTTTTTGTTTATTAATTTGAACAGTATTCTGTACTTTGATTACTTGGAATTTATGTACTATTATTTCTATATTAGTATTAATTTTGAGAACCCTTTTATGGAAAAGATCGTTGATATATATACACAAACAAATCAATCATATCAAAGCGATGCTATAAAGGTAGGTTCGTACGGCTCATGATTTCAGCTACAAAGAACTGAAAAATAAAAAATAAAACTGATTTGGTTAAATACTGCATCACCTAACTAAAACTCTAGCGTTACAAAAGAGTGAATAATTAACAGAAGGTTTTAATGGATTAAAGCATCAAGGTGAGTGATTTAGTAGTAGATTTGACAAAATATCTTGCTAAGTAAGTGGATTTGAGGTATATATATGTATGTTCAACCACACGTGTCAAATTTTCTTTCAAATGAGTTATTTGACACCTTTTCCTATTTTTAATTTGTGAATTCAAGAAGTGGAACCGAAGTTTAGAATATGATGATACAAGACAATTAGGCAAATATAGATTTACAAATTCGTCATGAATCAAACTTTTATAGGAGTAATTTAATTTTAAACATCTTGTTGCCACACACACACTTAACATAAAAAAGGTAAATTTCCCCTCGGCTTCAAATTTGTCATGGAACTAGTTAATTAGCCTCTAGAAAGTACAGTTATAATTCTGCTTGAAAAGGTTTTGGAAATATAATAAAATGCAGTTTTCTGGATTGTAGGAGAAATTTGATTGCATGTTTAATCACCATAACATAAAATGAAGTAATTTTTTATATCAAAATCACACAATAATTTTGACAAATCACCTCAAATCTAAACCCTTGTTATAACTGACAATCACTTTCCAAAATATTATAATTGATAACCAATTGGGAATCTTTAGGTTAACATCAAAATAAGAGCCATTTCTTGTTTTACCAGATATTACTAGTACTATTTTAATTATAATAATATGTTTATCTTTTTTAATTACATGTTAAAAGCATTGTTTCTCTTTCCTCGGCACGAGCATAACCTGTTGGAAAAAGCTAACCTTGTTGGTTTAAATAGAGTTTTTGGGTTTGCGATGTCTTGTTTATTGCTTTCCTCGCTTAAAATATATATCAAAATCTTGGGGTTATGCATTGAAAATATACTGTGTAGTGAATGTAGTAGTTTACATATAAGAATGGGTTCGGTTCAAGAAGAAAACTACAATAAACCGATACCACAATTAGAAAACTGACCCAAACTGCTATAATGGTTTGTACAAACCAAACATAATTGAACCATAAGTTATATATAATTTTGAAGTCTGAACCGAACCAAAACTACCTTTACATAAGAAGCAAAATGTATTTTTTTAAATGTACTGGTTTTTTTAAACGAATTGTATCAAACTTCTATTAGAACTATTTAAAACCCTACCAAATCGAATATTAGAACTAATTAAAATAAAAAAAAAACACGGAATCGTATGCATCAATAGTTTGGAATTGAACCTAACTGATTCAGTCCAATTCACAAACTATTAGTCCAACTTCAATTTTTTCGATAGAATGGTATGTAGCAGTTTAGTTCGGGTTTTGTTTTTTTTAAGCAACCCTAGTTACAAAAACAAATAGCATTGTCTTGTGCAATCCATGCCTCACATGCATATATTTGAAGTCTAAATTATTGTAGCACAATTACCTTTCACTATATTAATGTAAATTCAATTAGCTATAGATTTTGATATTGTCTTTCCTAGAAAAACCTTTCTTTTGTTTGTATCGACTTATTTATGTGCACTTATTTACGTTCACAATTGTTTGTCAAACTCTTCGACCAAGTTTATGAAATCAACTTATAATATTCATAAGTCCTTTTCAGTAGTAGAGGTGGTTGGATTGAGTTAGGCTTTACAAGATCCAATTATGATATAATCAAAAAATTCAAGGCTTAGACGTGATATATATATATATATATAGTATGTCATAGACTTATTTTTAGCTCGGATGGTTATAGTGTTTCCATTCATTTGTTGCATACTTCAAAATGAACATGATTTCTTCTTTTCGTTATATATGAAATTAGTGTTCTTGTCGAGTAATAAGAAACTTTAACTTGATATACTCGTTATTGTCCATGGAGATGTTTCAGTATAAGCAAGACAGTGGAACGCTATCAAGGGAAAGTCAAGGAACTGGTGGCTCTCAGCACCAAAGGAATCCAAGAAAATAGACAGGTTAGCTCTTCATCATCGTCATCATGTATATAAAAATGGATTCCTAAATAAGTTTTGTTGTCAAAAATATCTAAAATTTGATTAATTGAAGCTCGTATATATATGGAACTATATAGCTTATATTTACACTTATGGACATGGCTTTATCCTATTGAGGACCCAGTTTCTTGTGCATGTACGCGTAACTAACTAGTAACTATAACCTACTCCAAAAAAAAAACAACTATGAAGTTTGTTTTTAGTCTCTCTTTAAAAAGTGAGTATTTGTCCCTCAATTTTTGAAATATATTATTTTTAATCCTAAACTTTTTAAAATGTGTCGTTTGTAGTTCTCTTGAAAAATATTGAAGGGGATTAAAACTGAATTTTATGAATAAAAAGGACATTTTCAAATTTGAAGAACAAATCACGCCACTTTTCAAATGGAAGATTAAAAACCAATTGAACTTTATGAAATTTTGAGGGATACAAATATACTCAGCCCCAAAGTTTTAATGACACGTTAAATAAATTATGAACTTGTCTATGTGAATTTAACTCAATTAATAGAGACATTGTATCATATATGCATGAGTTGTGGTTCGAATCGCAGACACATTAATTAGTATAAATTTTTAGACACTTGACAATAAAAAATTACAAAAATACTTGTAATTAGGGGTGTTCAAAACCAAACAAATCCAATAGAAAAACCGCAAACCGAACCAACCCAAATCAAAACCGCATTTGGTTCGGATGTAATCGGATCATTTACTTGCTCAACCACATGGTTTGGTTTGCGGTTTTCATTTTACCAACCGAACCGAATCAAACCAAACCGCAACATAAGAAATTTTTTAATTAAACATATCTCATCTAGATAAATACTTATACAAACTCAATGGAAACTTTTATAAAATGACATTTTTTTTTGTTAGATTCCTTATTTGCTTTTTATTTAAAAAACGTATTTATGTGCTACTTGAAATTTTAAAGAATGATAAAATCTTGGTTTTTTCATTTCTTACAAAATAGGATTACGTTTTGTCTATGTTTTTTTTTTGGTAGATAGACGAAATGGCAAAGCCATTATAAATTCACACACACAAGTGGAGGTACCGGGGTTCTAACCCTGGTCATGGCATCCGGCCTAACAATTTCGACATTTTGCCAGTTGAGCTAGGACTTCTGAATTTGTCTATGTTTTTAACTTGGTCTATGTTGTTGAAAACATTGTAAAATGTAAATGAAATTGTAATATTTGTTGAAATTTAAAACATTGCTGAAAATATGTTGTGTTTCAGCTTTTTAACTTGATTTTAATGTTGAATTTTTTTTTTGTATCGTCACGAAAAAACCACACCAACTTATCCAACCCAAACCACATTGGTTTGGTTCGGTTTGGTTCGAATTTTATTTTTAAAGTCAACCAAACCAAACTGCATGCTTTTTTATCTTGCGGTTCGGATGACTTTTATCCTCAAAATTGAACCAAACCGCACCACAAATACCCCTACTTGTAATTATCTTCTACTCAATTTTGTATATTGAAATCGATGTTCTTGAATATATATGTAGTATTGTTTACTTACGCTATCTCAAGTAATATACAAGAAATTTAATTAGTATACTTCAATATGTATAATTATTTTACATATATGATGTGTTACGTTGTAACAATACATCATTGGATACATATATAAAATAATATACACCGACATATCGTGTTAATTAAACTCATAAACAAGTGGCTCATTGGCACACTAACACGAAATTCTATTCTCATGGCAATACAAGAGTCTTTATTGATAAAAACAAGAACAATACAAGAGTCTTCGTGGCTTGGTCAACAAGTCTTGGTTCTTTGGAAGATTCTAGAACTTCTTGCAATATTGATGCATATACCTCTCATTTTACATATTTATTCGATAATAAAGTAAAATACAAATAAAACTTGGTTAAAAATATAACTTTATTAAAATAAAATACTGATAGAAATCATTAGAAAATATGGTGTTATCAATTTCACATAAGATCGTACGACCCAACGCTCGATCTTGACTACGTTGTGATACAAAATATAAAAGGAAAATGCTAAAGATCTCGGAAAAAAATTCACGACCAACTCACGAACACGCAACCTTTTTCTCTATTTTTTTTTTGCTTTAAAAAAACGTGACTCCATTCTCTCTCCTCTTAAAATACCATTCTCGTATAAAAAAAAAACTAGTTTTCTCTCTGCTCTTTTCTGTCATCTCTACTCTTAGTTTGAAAAATGGTGGCAGATAAGCAGAATTTTTTCATTAGATTATATTTTTGGTACTTTCCTTTACATTGAGAGGCAGTAATCTATTTGTACTTCTCGTTAATAATCTGAGATATTATTATCTAATTTTTCACTCTTTTGTAAGAAAATTGGTAATGGTTGTTTAAGATGTTCATGTCTTCGGTTGATGTGAGTATGTTTATATGATATGAATAGAAAAGAAGTTAGGGTGAGACTTGAGAGAGTTTGCTTCTGGTTTTTGTTTGGGTGGACACTGAACAGTGTTGGTACTTGCTACATGTGTGTTGGGAGAAAAAAAATTAAGTGGAGAGTAACTAGACACATGGAAAGCCGGTTCGTGAAGTGCTCGTGATATTGGCATTCACTGTAAATAGCAATGCTCAATATAAAAACTATGTCAACATCTCAATAATTTGATGCCTTCCAATTAGGTGCTATGGTAAAATGAGAAAATAATTGAGTGTTTAGAATGAGAAAATAATTCTAGTCTTCAAAATGTAAAACTCACTCTGGAGGGTTATGATACACATTTATACTCAAAAAAAGAATGATATATTATGTTTTTAGTGTTACAAAGTTATGAGTTTTTCTCTCACACTATAAACTTTCTGAATCCGTCTTAGCCTTTAGCTTGTTTGTCCTAGTTGGAAGATTCATTATATAGTACCAGTAGTAGGCTAAGATCAAACAAGCTAAAGCAGATAACTCAGTTGTATTGTGTACTCTCTTTTCTATGACTTTTGCACATGTTGTGCGTAATTTTATTAATAAAATCATTTTGTTTATGAATAAAGTCATTCTCATGCAATTTTTAGATCTCCATCGTGAAATGACTCTAAAAAATTCCGCATGACTATAACAAGAGCTAAATTAATTTTGACACGTTGAAAGGACAAGTATAACACTACTATCCTTGGCGGGAGAATTGTCTGTCTTGAACAATATTCTTATTTTCGACCTATCATTTCTTAAGATGCATGTCAAGGTTTTGAAGCTTATCATTCAAACCCAGAGACGATTCATATTGGGCGGATCAAATGGAAGAACAAAAATACCTCGGATTTGTTGGTCAAATGTGTTTAAGGCAAAACACAAGGGCGGTCTTGGGATAATTTTTTTTTTTTTTACTTTTGTTTAATCTTGGTCTTTTAGGGAAATGATGATTGGGAATGCTTTTGGGCGGCCTGATACTTTGGCGCCATGTCCCAGTTGCTGAGTACAATATTTAACTCAAGAACGACCTTTGAGCTTCTGGAATTCATAGACTTGGTGGCGAGATATCTCTTTGTTGGGATCCAACCCTAAGTAAGAGGTTTGTTGGTTCTCATATGGGACAGTTAAAAATCTTTGGAATGGCCATCGATTTTTTTCTGCCATGAAGAGTGGATTGTTTAATGACAACAATTTTTCATCAATTTCCCATGGTTTATTAGATTGCAGAGAATCAAACCTCGATGGTGGCCTATGTGGGACACTCGTCACATGACATTTGGGTTTGGGATCTCAAATGGAGGAGATCTTTATTCGTTTGGAAAGAATAATTGGTTTTAGATATTTTATGTCTCATTGGTGAAGTCTCTTTGACTCGCGTGTAGATTATGGGTGGTCATGGGTACATGACACAAGTGGTAAATACTTATAAAATCAACCTATTTTGCGCTATCGGCAGTGGTCCCGCCCAACCAGGGTCTCTCCAACAATGGGATTAAAATTCTTACTAAGGCATGGGAAAGTATCGCACCATCAATGGTTTTTGCTTTCTCTTGTTAGATAAGACTATGACTTGTATAAACCTTCTACGTCCTTGTGTTATCCCATATGTAAATGCAACTTGATTTGTGTGTTTTGTAGGTATGGGCTAGAGTCTGCGAGACACCCTAAGGTGACGTGTAATTTCTCTCGTAAATTTTGGTAGTTTCTTTTGTTGGTTCGGGTGCCAATTGACAATGTCACCCGATCTATTTGGCTTGTTTTTGATTCTACTCTTTTGGTAGGTTATAGTAAGGGGCAACAATTAGCTTTGGTTTGAGATTTGAGATGATTTGAAAGACGTGAAATGATGTTATTCTTTTCCTTTGTTGTGTTTTTTTTAGACTCGACTTGCAATGGGTTAGACACTTGAAGTATCCATTGTACTCATTTTTATTTATCTATTATCGTTTAGCCTTAAAAAAATTAGCAATCACATCTGAATATATAATTCGTTGGTTTATTGGTGAGTGATTGTGTTGGAAATCACATCACATGCGTCTTTTAACGAAATTTTATCCTTTTTCTTTCTTCATGCAGCATCTAAAGGAATGTGATATCGACACAACAAAGAAGTTGGAACACCTAGAACTTTCCAAAAGGTTTTTAGTACCAACTTTCTTTAATTTGGTTCCATTTTGACTGTTACATATTGAGAAGACAAAAAGACGCATGAATGATTATTCTCATGTTCTATTGGATATTTTCATGTATTGTAGGAAGCTGTTGGGAGATGAATTGGGTTCGTGTGCTATTGACGAATTACAACAGATAGAAAATCAACTCGAACGTGGCTTAAGCAAAATAAGGGCAAGAAAGGTACAATTCAATCAAGTTTTGCTAAGTTTTAGTTATTAATGAATAACCAAGAAACCTAATTGAAGAACTTGGTGCTATTTATGTTCAGAATCAATTGTTCAAGGAGCAAATCGAAAAGCTAAAAGAAAAGGTATCGAACAATGTTACTTCTTCGATTGCACGTTTCTTCTTTCATTAAATTTATTTGTTTATTTATTTTCGATTGCTTAGTATAATTATCATTATTCTTTGCTCTAACTTAATTCAGGAAAGGTTCCTTCTTGAAGAAAATAAACGTTTATGCAAGCAGGTTAGTCTCTTTAATTATGAAACATTAACACAAACATAACACTAATAGGTTGACATTATAATAATTTTTTTTAAAAAAAATAAAATTAAATGTAATCGCAAGTGTCTGTCACCTGACACACCTTCTATTCCGATTGAAGTGTTAGTGTTACATATTTAATTTCTAGATAATTAAAAGCTTAATTTTCCCTTGTTTTTCACCTTGATTAAAAGAAAATATCTGACTTCACTTCATTGTTGTAGTGTGGAATTGGACAAAATGATTGTTTAAATAAACAACAAGATATGGAACTCATAACAGAAAGTGTGCATGACGAGGAGGTGGAGACAGAATTGTTCATAGGGCGACCTAAGAAAAGAATGAATTGAGAGCTGAAACCAGCAACATAAGAATATGCATATACGTAAGGATGCTGCATATAATTAACATTGAAAGTTAATAATGTCCATATAAATAAATATTCATCCGCACCATATTGTTATGTTATAACTTATATCCAATTAAATATGTAACTTTTGTTGTACTGCATCAATAATCACAACGATGCTTGTGAACACTGTTTGTCAGATAATAATCTGACTCATATTATATCAATTATTAATTCTTGTTTTGATAATTAGAGGCGTGTTAGCCTGTGTGTCATGTAGTGAAAATGGACAAAAACAATAGGAAACAAATAATTAGGTAGTGGTGTGTTGTACAAATAGATAGTGGCAACGCATTAATTGGAGAACAGGAAGAGACGTCTGTTACAATATTCCACCAATACTCTAATCATTTATGGTGTAATTTCATTTTTATTTACACAGTGGCTCAAAAAAGTTACGATGTGCTAGTTGGTATTTCATAGTATTGAACCCAATTAGCTTGAAGACGACTCATCTATTTAATATTTTGAGGGAGATATGTTTGGAACACACTTGATTTCAAACCCTAGAAAACGCAATGTTACCCACTCTTATTATTAAATCTTAAAAAAATAGTGTTGCATGGGGCTCAAAAATTAGCTTCAATGTTACCCACTTTTCTAGATGCATAGGCATTTGAAGAAGAGTTGTGTTATTTGAACATCCATTTAGATGACAACTTTTGTGACAATCAAAATTTTATAAAGAAAATGATGTATTGACTCAAAAATCAAAGCAATAGAGAGAGAAAGTAAAAACATAATGTGAGCATGAGAGAGAAAGTTGTCACAAAAGTTGTCAAAAATGGTTGTTCAAATATCATTTCTCTTTGAAGAATGCTTCCTATACAACACATCTCCATCCATAATGATATAAAATTGGGTCATGTTAACCAGTGTCCCGAACACTAGTTAAACAATTAAAAATGGAAAGAAATAACAAAGTTAACATTAAAAGCAACATTTTTTTCAAATTTCAAAAAAGTCAAATACACGATTTTCAAGAAAACATTTCTTTTTAAAATTCCTTAACTAGTGTCACGAACTAGTGTCATGGGACACTGGTTAACATTTTCCTTTAAAATTTAGGTATGTCTACCAGATCGTAACAAGTAATAAAGTAGTAAGTTAATTGTTTTTATAAGGATTGTCGTTCAACTTGGTAATTAGCAGAATTTATTTAGAAAAGTAAATAAGAGAAAAGATTTGAAGTGGTTGCAGATTTTAATTATCCTGCCCAATGCAAGATTAATTTTAGATAATTCAGATGTTTAACGGTGATTAAGGAATCCTTGACTCCCCTTCGTCTTTGTTGGAATTTAAATAAAGAAATCATTCGTTTATAACTTGCCCTATATTGGATTTAAGAAAGTAAAATATAACTCCGTCATAAATCAGTCAGGAATCAGTGGACGTTTTATTTTAATCCCCTTAATTTACCTTGCAAATTACGAAGGTCCCTAAAGATGAGTTATTATAACACTAAACTCATACTTATTATGTTAGAAACTAACCGATTCACTATTGTCTTGTTATTTATAACACTCAAACTAGGGTTGAAAGATACTAGGAACATTCTCTTTCTAGCACTCTATAATTTTATGTGATATCTATTTCCATTGTGTGGTATCCACATGGATTTCACTCAAGTGAGTGTTAGAAACAGAATGTTTATAACACTCATCAACTAGGGTTAACTATTCATATTTCTATTTTAGCCCATCATAGAAATAGAAGACTATTACTTTTTCCACCCTACCAATTTCTCGCACGCCCTATTTTTTATTTTTTTTTACAAAAATGCTTTGTGATTTTCGCATTTTATAATATGAATTGAGTTTTCCCTTTGCTTTCGGGTGGGAAAATGACTTTTTCACCAATTCGGATTTTATAATCCAAATACCCCCAAAAAATAGGACGTGTTCCTTGCTTTTTTCGGATTATAGAATCCGAACACCCCTTAACACCCTTATTTAGGGGGAAAATTGTTCGGATTATATAATCTGAATTGTATCAGCACAAATTATGAGCTTGTTTGTAACTTAGATAGCTAGTTTAAGGACCATAATAATCTTTCTAACTCTCATCATTTTGTTTTAGGTCATTGTTAATTGTTCTCAATAAAAAATCAGGTTTTTTTGCTACTTGATCAGATTGCTCTGAAACTTTGCTAGAAAGTAAAAATAAAATAAAATCAAGACTCTTGTGGAATGGGCTTCTTACGGGACTCTGCCCCTCAAAATCTAAAATTTTATCGTTTAAACCCATTTTTTATTTTTTTTGAATTTTTCACATTCTCTGAAAAATCAGAAAATTTTTGCATTAGTTTTATTTGCTTTTTAATTTTTTTTTAGTGGTATTTTTTTATTTTATTTGATATGTTTTATCTTTTTTTTTACTTTTTTTTTGTTTTTTTTAAAAGCAAAAATTTGCAACTTGTGAAATATGAGAGATTCTGATTGTTGTTTATGTATAATCGGCACTTTGATCGGCCAAATTCATATTCGTCGAATTCATCCACTATAAAATTCATCTATAAAAAAAATGTTAATGGATTGAATTTAATCCATACGTTTAAAAATATGGATGAATCTAATTCTTCCAGCTTATTTTAAAAATCCAATTGATCAAATTGCAACCCTAGATTTTTTTAAAGCTTAGATGCAATTTTGGTCCCCTTATTTTCAGTCTAGTTTACTTTTGATACCCTTATTTTTCCAACCAGTTTTTTCGTCCTCCTATTTTAAAAGTCAATGAAATTTTTTAGTCTCCCTTCTTTTTAGATGATGTGACGCGCTTATTAATGATGTGAATCGTACATAACATTGTTGACATGGAACATTCATCATACTTTCATTTCCATGTCATTAATATTAAAATTAAATTGAAAATTTAATAATTTTAACTTACAAAAAATCTGAAAATTAAATGTCGAAATTAAAGAACCCTAATTTTGCAAAATTCCTGAATTGAATTTCCTTTCTAAATTGAATCAAGTATCCATCATTTCATAAAAACATTTGCACTGTGAATGAACAATTATTGTCTGCATGGGTAATTATCTTTTCCTTGTATGTCTTCAATACTCTTTTTTACGGCCATTATCTTTTTTTTTTTGGTAAAAGAAGAGGGCTGACACCATTACGACCATTATCTAATAATACATGGACTAGCAAAAGTGAAAACTGAATGTTGGGAAGATAGACGAAACTAAATGGCTTTCTTTCAACGTCTTCAGAGTCAGCTTCATGACTAACGACTCACTATACAACACCACCTAATCATGATAGATGCCTATTCGATTTAGGAAGGAAATTCAATTTGGAGATTTTACAAATTAGGGTTCTTCAATGTAGACATTTGATTTTAAGAATTTTTATAAATTATAATTATTAAATTTTTATATTTAATTTTGATATCAATGACATGGAATGAGAGTATGATGAAGGTTTAATGAGTACGCCACATCATCCATCGTTGACTTTCAAAACACTTTCAAAACAGGAGACCATAAAAGTTGTTTTTTTTTTTTTGGTCAAGTAGTCTAGTGGCTAGAGCTCACACAATTAAATTGTGGAGAAGTGGAGTGTCCAGGTTCGAACCCTTGCCTTGCATATAATATGCAATATCCCTACCAACTGAGTTAAGTTCACGTCATCCATAAAAGTTGTTTTAGAAACAAGGATATAAAGGTTAACAAAATTAAAAATAGTATGGTCGAATTGCATTTAAGCTTCTTTTTTTTAAGCCTAAATTGCCACGAAACCATTTTATTAAAACTATAAAAAAAAAAAAATTGAAAATTAAAACGACAAAAATATTTGGGTTCACCTCTCCTTACCCTTTCAGCCAAATTCGGATGAACCCTAATTTCAATTTCTTTCCCAAATTCCGAATTCTCTCAATCCACATCAAACCCAATCGGTTGTTTCTAAAAACCTCCGTGTCGGAGACGGTACAGACGCCGTGTTCATCTTTAGCTTCAAGGGTAAGTCTCATTCTTCCTTAAATTGCTATTGAAACCCTGATTTTTTTCTTTCTTTGAAATCCGGATTTTGGTTACTAAGAAAGATTTTGCTCTGTTTGAATTATGTTTTGGTTAACTAAAAATCATGCAAGTTTACTACTCATTTCCCTGGGTTTTCTGAAATGGGTTCTTGGGTTCTTTTTCATAGGGCAGTGGAGGTAGATGATCCAAGTTTACTCAAAAACAAATTTGGCCAGTATTTTAACTTCAATTCTACTCAATATAATCGTAAGCACAATCTCCAAATTTAACTTAAAATACTATTTGAATTTTTTGAGTAGAATTGAATCAAAGTTATTGTGTAGAATCGATTGATATGTTTCAATGTTCTTTTGATTGAGATGGGTTTCCTTTCAAGAGTCTGACACCACTATTTGGCTATGGTGGCCTTATGGGCTTAATTTTGTGTACTGTTTTGGTCCTATTGTGCTTCATGTTAGTTTATTATTTCATTTAAATAGGAAATACTGCTTGGAACTTAGAGATAATACTATTTGGTTCTTTGTCACTCATCTTTAATTATTGATATTGATAATACTGTATGAAGCGTTGGTTTTTCTCTCCACTTGTTGTTTTCTTCTTCTTCTGAAAAATCTGTCAAGTGATTGTTTAAACCTTCTTGCAGCAATTTAAAAAGCTTCATCTTTTTTCAATTAACATTCACAACAACAATGGATCTACTCAACCAATACTCCGACAACGATCCAGGTTCACCAACTCAAAATCCTAATTCACCGGAAAATTCTCCACCCCGTCTCCTCCCATCCCGTTCTGCCGCCCCCAAAGTCGACGACACCATGCTTGCCCTAACCGTTGCCGACCCCAAAACCCTCTCCAAACCCATCGACCCAACTCAACACCTCGTAGCCTTCAACCCTACCTACGACCAGCTCTGGGCCCCCATCCAAGGCCCATCTCACCCTTACGCTAAAGACGGTTTAGCCCAAGGTATGCGTAACCACAAACTTGGTTTTGTCGAAGACGCTAATATTGAACCTTTCCTCTTCGATGAACAGCATAACACCTTTTTAAAATTCGGTTACGCTGCTGATCCTTCTGCATCGAATTACATCGGTGATTTCGATGCTTTGCAGAAAAATAACGCTGCTTCTGTTTACAATATCCCACACCGCGAACAGAAGAAGAGGAAAATTGAATCCCTTAAGAAGAAAGAAGAGAATGATGATGAAGACGAAAATAACAACGACGAAGAGGGTGTTGAGATTGAGAATCCAGCTTCTGAGGCATGGTTATTGAAGAATAAGAAGAGTCCTTGGGCTGGGAAGAAGGAAGGTTTACAAGGAGAGTTAACGGAAGATCAGAAGAAATACGCTGAGGAGCACGCCAAGAAGAAAGGCGAAGATAAAAGTGGTTTTGGTGGTGAAAAAGTTGAGGCTGTTAAGGATAAGAGTACTTTTCATGGGAAAGAGGAAAGGGATTATCAAGGTAGGTCTTGGATTGCGCCTCCGAAAGATGCTAAGGCGAGTAATGATCATTGTTATATACCGAAGAGATTGGTGCATACTTGGAGTGGACATACGAAAGGGGTTTCTGCGATTAGGTTTTTTCCTAATTCGGGTCATTTGATTCTCTCAGCTGGTATGGATACTAAGGTTAAGATTTGGGATGTTTTCAATACTGGTAAATGTATGAGGACTTACATGGGTCATTCCAAAGCTGTTAGGGATATTTGTTTTACTAATGATGGCACAAAGTTTTTGAGTGCTGGTTATGATAAGAATATTAAGTATTGGGATACCGAAACGGGGCAGGTTATATCAACGTTTTCCACTGGGAAGATCCCTTATGTTGTGAAGCTTAACCCGGATGAGGATAAACAGAATGTTTTGTTGGCTGGTATGAGTGATAAGAAGATTGTTCAGTGGGATATGAATACAGGGCAGATAACTCAAGAGTATGATCAGCATTTAGGGGCTGTCAATACCATTACTTTTGTCGATAACAATAGGAGATTTGTTACTTCTAGTGATGACAAATCCCTCAGGGTATGGGAGTATGGTATTCCCGTGGTTATAAAGTATATTAGTGAGCCACATATGCATTCTATGCCTTCCATTTCGCTTCACCCCAATGCGAATTGGCTCGCCGCGCAGAGCTTGGATAACCAGATTCTTATTTATAGCACAAGGGAGAAGTTTCAACTTAACAAAAAGAAGAGGTTTGCTGGACACATTGTTGCTGGATATGCTTGTCAGGTCAATTTTTCGCCGGATGGACGTTTTGTCATGTCGGGAGATGGTGAGGGTAAGTGTTGGTTCTGGGATTGGAAGAGTTGCAAAGTCTTTAGAACTCTCAAGTGTCATGAAGGCGTTACCATTGGTTGCCAGTGGCATCCTCTGGAACAGAGCAAAGTAGCGACATGTGGCTGGGACGGGTTGATAAAGTACTGGTAAGTAAACTCTCATGATGTGCCATATATAATTACAGAGGCTTATATAGTATGTTGTTCTTTGGAATATGCCTCACTGTCAGTTACTCATTGCATGCTAGTTTTTCTGTTACCATTTTGATAGAATTTTGTGTATGGTTATTCAATTCAAGCTAATATAGGTCTCTAGTTTATTTAGCTGATAACACATCTCTTAGCTTCTTTAGATTGCATAAAATTATAGGGTCATGACAGTCATCATTAGTTTATTGGTCCAACAGTCTAGCAGGAGACATGTGAAGGTGTTTGAGTAGAGATTTGTGTAAAATTTTATTTGGTGAAGTCACCTGTGTCCTTAGACGATCTTCATATTGGCAACCTTTAGCTTTTAGGAAAACAATCCCTGTTATCTACAACCCTTTTTGACACTTGTGTATGTATTGTCTCTTGTCTTCCTAACCCTTTATTCTCCATTGTCAATATGAGTGTGAAAACCACTGTGCATGGATAACTTGTTTTAAGCTTGCTCTTATTCAAGTAAAGAATGTTCTATTTCTGCTGAATATTTTTACTTAGAATGAGAAGAGTTGCATGGCTATTTAACTCCTATCATGTGTATATTAAGGCGTTTAACATTCAATGAACTGCCATTTTCATCCACAGCCTTGGCACACACTTTCACATTAATCTCTACACAAAGGAAACCTGAAAAAATATGTCCCTGACCTGTGAATTTATTTGTCGCACTGGTCATGCCATTTAGGGGTCTTTGTTAGTAGTAAGTTGGCTATGTTGCCAGTAGCGGTGCAATCGTGCGTGATAACAGGATAGTGGAGACGACATACGCTGCAACCCCTTATTCCTGCAACCTGTGTTCAGCAGTAACGGTATTTGAGGCTGCGCAGTCACTCTTTCCCGTCTGCCGTCTAGGGTTAAATCTCACAAATACCCTTATTTTTAAACTGCTCTGTTTAATTTTAGGGTATTCTGGTCAATGCGTGTTTTTTTAAGGAGTTGTGTTATTTGAACAACCATTTGATTGACAACTTTTGGGACAACCATAATTTTACAAAGAAAAAGAGGTATTGACACAAAAACCAAAGCAATAGAGAGAAAGTAAAAACATAATGTGAGTATGAGAGAGAAAGTTGTCACAAAAGTGGTTGTACAAATATCATTTCTCTTTTTTAAGTTGCCAGTTTATTTATTTGTATTCGAGAACATATTTCTTCTGGTTACAAAAAATAGTTCTCCTTCGTTGCGACACTTTGTTCTCCCTGTACTAAGCTTTATTTCCCTGCACAAAGCTACAAAGCTGTGTCTCCTTCTGCACCAAGTTACGAAGCTGTTCTTCTCTGTGTTGCTGTTGGTTTTCTTACCTTCTTCTGCATGTGAAGGAGACTGCTATGTTCTTCTCTGTTCTGTTGGTTTTCTTTGTTTTTCTCTGTTCAGTTAGTAGTTAAGGTATTAGGGTGTTGATTTTTAATGTTAGTAGCAAATGACCAAAGTTAATTATAATTATCAAGTGTGATTACCCTTTAGTCTTCACAATAGTGGCTATCCGCTATGCTAAGATTAATAAGATCGATAAGTAGTAAGACACATATGCTTGTTTGGCACATTTAATGCCACATGGACTAACACTCGTTACTACTGATCAAGTCTTCAGAAAGGAACTGGGTTTGTATTTTTTAGACGCCAACTGGCATTTAACATGGCATATAAGGCACCGTCATTACCACTAATGGGGACCCTAAACAGAAGGGACTAAAGAGACCCATAGAATCACAGGTCAAGGGTATATTTTTTGCATTTCTTTAATATAGGGACTACTGCAAAGGTCATTGCCAAGGTTTCAGATGAAAGTGGTAGTTAAATTATTTAATGTTCTAATGATACATTTGACATTTGGGTAATTATTGGAATTAGGATGTGAATAATACATTTGCTTTTGGTTAGAAACGAACCCCTTTTTCTAAATCATGATAGCCATGGTGTCAAATTATTGAGTTAAATCATAGAATCCTTCAAGTTTATGATTTTAGGTATCAAAATTGACTTAATTCGCCTACAATCGCTTTTATGTAAACTCAGGCAGTTTTGCTTAGACTCATATAGCTACAGTAATGATAAGACTCCATAATGCACACACATTAACCTCTTAGTTGTAGCTCTCAACTCCAATCGCTTTTATGTTTCCTGGTTCATGATTACATAAGCAAACCTATGGTTGCAAGTTTGCAACATACCCAAGAGGCCAACGAGATGATTGAATTCAACCATGTTGAGCTGAAGCCTATCACTACCATGCCATTTATCCTGAGTTTCAAGATGATATTCTGCTTGTTTATTGTGTATACCGTTTTGGCAGTTGTTGCATTTTTTTTTATAATTTTAATAAGATTCTACATATATCAATATTTATATTCAAACAGACACACAATTCTTAATCATTTTTGCTTTCATTCTTTATAAATCATGCTACCAACACCATTTGACTTTTAACTACCGCAAATATCCACAATTGTACTCAAACGAAATGTGATTTGGACCAAATGTATGCATGAGGACATTTAACTGTGTTCATGTTCACACTCTTAATTCAAGTTTCTGGATATAGATGTTTATTGACATCAATGTCTATGTGTTGGGTCACAGGGACTAGTTCTGTTCAATGATGCCTGTTGCTGGAACTAAGTAGCAGAAGCAGGGTAGACAAAACACCATTTGGCGATCAAAGGAGTAGCAACATAATTCACTTGTTGATTTGGTCTTCCTTGGCTCAACGGCATTAATTGAATATTATCATGAGATTTTTCTTACACTTTTCAAGATACTGTCAGCCAAGCTTATTGCGTTGTTGTAGTTTTGAAGATGTTTTAGCCTTTTGTATAATAGTAACTTATATTCACCGGTTTGAAAATTCCATGTCATGTTGCAGTTTAATTTAGCCTTGCGCTTGCATCTGTAAATAATTTTGTTGGGATTTTTGTCATTCTGTAAAGCAAAATCCAATTTATTATGCATGTGCTTATAATGTTGTCATTGATTTTTATTTATTTTTATCAAAAGTTTTTTTGTCAAGTATACTAGTGTCTATAAATTCACCGGTGAATAAGTGAGGTGTCCGGGGTTCGAACTCCAGCCCCTACATATATTATTTAATGTTCCTATCACCTGAACTAAGTTCAAGAGGCTTTTATCAAAAGTTGACATTACTCATTTTAATATCTAAAATGGATTGTTCACGTAAAATGAATAATATCAATTAATGATATACATATCAATTGTTGTTCGCGTAGAGGAGAATTGTCCAACACGTTTATGGTGAAATGACGTTTATGCGGATTATTTGGCAAAGAAAGGAAGGTATAAATCAAGTTGGGGAGTTGTGAAGGGACCCATAACTGGAGATTGTGGGTTGCGACATATGGATTCTATTTCGATTGGTAGGGATGCTTCTATTAAATAATTAGTAGAGATCATTGCAGGGATGGAGTTTAACTGCTTCAATTATAGGGAAATAAAAAAGTAGCAAGCTTTCATTTTTTAAAGAGACAGAAAATAGATATGTACAAACACGTATCATCAGCAGAAGATTTTTCAGTATGTATAGCTAAAGGATCCTAATAAATGTCCAATAGATAAAGTTCAGTTTAGATATATTGTTGATCGTCCAATAATTTATAAAGATTTTTTAGTCTCATTTGAAAAGCTACATGTTTTCTTTCCCGGTTTTTGAAATGTCATTTTCTATCACCGAAATCTAGTCCTAACTCTTAACCCATGACCCATATCTCTAATGTTTAATAGGAGGACCACAACTTTTTTATTTTTTATGTGATGAAAGAGGACTGCAACTTATCTTTTCTTTTTTAAAATATTTTTTAAAAAAAGACAAAAATGATATATTTCAAAAGTTGGAAATGAACTCACTTTCCAAAGGAAGTCAAAAATATAATTTTGTAAAATTTTGGAAACTAAAAAATTATATAAACAATTTATTCTCATTTACTATTTTTGGAGTACTTTATTCTTATATCAGTGACTATAATTGTAAGTTGAAGTAATCCATACCCCTCAGTCAGGGTCCTACCTTACCATGAAACCCTACAGCGAAGCTGGTGTTTATGAATTATGCCTCTTATTTGGCACAGAAAGGTAATCAAGTGGAGATTGGGACTTGCAGAGGGACATATCACATATAGGTGGAGCTTGTGTGTTGCGAAAGGTCTTCAAAGATGTAAAATACAATCATGTGTCAGCAGAATATTTTTCTTAATAAACAAAGGTGCTTGAAATAAAACCAATGTCTCATTCTACATTAGTTTGGTAGATCATCCATTCAGCATTTTAGTTTAGGTGAGAGGTAAAAAGCTCACCACCTCTGATCCGGTTCAAAAGATAAAATTTTCTTGTCGAGTCATAACATAAGTTGATAGCATAGCATTGAAACCATGATTTCAAAGAAACTTAAATGCACAATCAGAACTCAGAAGTTTTTGTGAGGGGAAGAAAAAAGAAGTATTGATATAAAGAAAGCATTGACACCACGTCACCACAGTGAAGGAAAAATAATTATATACAAGTTTGTTAAGGATGTTTTCCCTGTTAACGCATCTTAAAATTATAAATAATGCAGGAGAGCACTATCAAAAAGAACAAAAAAAAAAGAGTAATAAAAAAACTTGGCTACAACTCCATCAATGCATTGTATAAGTCCAAGACAATAAATTACCCATTTGTTATCATCTTTTCAATATGAAATGAGATTACACATGAATGCAGGAATAGATATCACCGGCAGCCATATCAAAACTTTTATAGCTCCCTCCAAGGCTCTCCCAGTTGGTAAAGATGCTACTTTGGTGGTGTTTTTATATTCAAGGTTTTTCCACCATGGTGTTCTCTGCTCTGAAATTTAGTTCTACACAGCAACCCAAACTTAGAAATATGCCACATGATTGGGCTGCAATGCCAGGATCAATCACCTGATAGTAGTTCTTCCAAGAGATAATGCTCCGATTTCACTTTCAGTATTCTGCATTGTTGGTCACATCCGTTTGTCAATTAACATATAAACAATGAAATAATTAACAAGACTAGTCAGTTTATATTACATTCAAGTATATCTTCCCATACTCAATGATGTTATACACACATAGCAATTGCCCCACATATCTCACACACCCATCCAAATACCAATTTAGTCATAAAGAGGTTGGTAGGGGTACTTCGTTGTTTAACCATCAATAAAACTTATATATATCCAAATGTTTAACCATCAATAAAACTTGTATATCCAAATATAAACTGATGAATTTGAAAGTAGGCATTTAAATTTTTCATTTGGTTATGTAGGTAATTGACATTTGATAAATCTCACACATGAGATATGTAAGGCAAACTTTATGAGCAAGAGATAATATTTCTTGTATACTCGGTCTCTTTCATGAGACTAACATAAAATAAATAAAAATAAAACAGTGAATGGTACATCTTCATGAATGCAAAGCAACTTATAATTAAAAGTCTCTCAAACAACAAAAATAGACAAGAAAAGAAAATGATACCGCAGCCCTTCTAGAAAACTAGTGAAGTGAATTAATGTAACCTAATCACCAGACTCGAGTCATATTTCCAGGAATAAAAGACTAATATTCAAAAACCTAAACTGGCAGGGCCAATGGATGGGACAAGATTATTCACCATCATTTAATGAATACTTTACCTGTGATTTAGGGGAAGGGAAAACATTCCAGAACCTAAGCGTTTCATCTCCAGCTCCAGTTACAATAGTCTGAAATAGTACTCATCACAATCAGGAATATAGCATAGAAATATTTTCTGTCATACATACTCAGTAATCTAGAATGAGGATTAGGTGAAAGAACTGAAATACCTGTCCATCTGGAGAGATGGCAAGATAGAGAACCCTATAAGTATGGCCGGTAAGAGTCGCCAGCTGCATCAAAGGACAAAAAAGGATGGTAAAACTTGTTTAACTTAGGTGATAACAAAAGACATACACTTTATCACAGAAGACACTTTGTACCTTTGACATAGTGGGGTATCTCCAAACAATTATCTGGTTCTGGGAGTAGCCATGTGTGCTTACTAGTTCATTGACATTTTTGGACCAGACAAGATTGCAAACCTGCAAAATATATAGATTAAAAATCATTTGATTTGTGTTAAGAAAGAGAAAGAGCAGAGAAGACCTATTTATCCTTCTCTCCATATGTGAAGGCAAATACCATATATTCTGAAACTTATGAACTGAAAAAGAACTTCAATAATCTAACTTTTGCAGTTATGAATGGTAACCAGCTAGAACTAAGATCTGCTTTAGTTTTATTTAGGATTTTTTTACAACCTTTTAATAGAGTAAGAAAACTAGACTGGAGCCATTTTCCCAGTGATGTCTGAGTAACTCTACATATGATAAAGTAAGGAATGATTTCATAGCACCACATAAAATGCGTGTGTAAAGTGAGCAAAATATGAGAGGGGAAGGTGTTTGGGGGAAGTGGCATTCCCCCTTCCCTTCCAACAAATTAAATATAAGTTTCCTAGCAACTAGACAACAACTATATAAGGCCAATAACCAGCGGCGCCAAATTACAGCAAATTTTGAAATACAGTGCATTTGTATGAAAATATAAACCAGTTAAGAAGTACTCTTACCTGACTTCCAGTGTCCATACAGCTTAGGTGTGAGTTTGTGGTTGTATTCCAGAAACGAATACATCTATCTGCAGTTCCTCCTCCAGATGCAAGAAGTCCATGAAGATGAGGAGACCATGCAATAGCTTTAACAGCTGCTGTGTGCTCACAGTACTTGAGGACAGGCTGGGTTGAGTGTTGATTCCAAACAAACAACTGCAACAATATGAATTGAGTGAGTTTCAGTGCAGGAGAAGAAAAGAATAATAGTGCAGTTGGATACTTCAGATAAATCATTAAGTTTGTGATTGCATACTTTGTTGTCATTTCCTCCAGATGCCAACTCACGGTTATCATATGACCACTTCAGTCCACAAACCTTCGAAAAATAAAAAATCAAAATCAAAATCATGATGAATAGCACGTAAAGTGATGAAGCTAAGAAATAGAACTATATCTAACCTCTGATTTGTGTCCTGACAGTTTACTAACAAAATCTTCTTGTGTGCGTATATCTCGTTGATAAATATTCTTATCCCGTCCACCAGAAGACAAAAGAGATGAACTCCAGGCCAAGGCCCCGACACGTAACCGATGGCCCTCCATTGATCTTATCTTCTTGCATCTTGCTGCATCCCAAATCTACATGGATATAGTAAAAAACAAGGCATGAGTTAATTTGCAGCATAGAAACAGAGAGCATAAAGTTTCCCTAAAAAAAAGAATAAGTAGACTTCGCAAGTTCCAGGGATGCAATGGGAAAATAGACATATTTCATATTTTGATACCACAGAGCAGAGCAGTTAAGCAGAGATCAACTAAATACCAACTTTTCATGGGGAAGGCAGTCCAAAGGAAAAAGATTAAGATGGAAGTGATGCACTTTCTATAATACCTATGGTAGAATGAAAACAGGGTAATCCTATTCACACTCTTGAGGGAAAATGTGTATGGTTTATGGATCAGTTAAGATTCAATCAAGCAAGCAAATTAAGTGTTCTGCGTTAAAAGTCAAATATAGAGCATGCCTAAAGAGTATAGACTATATCAGTAGATAGCTATCAAGCTAGTACCAGTTGCCAAAACCATATCCTAAGTTGCCTAGACCCGCTTTTATTAAAAGGCTGCATTTCCTAGATCTGGTAGAACCTCAGAGGTACTGAGTTGAGCTGACAGATTATACAAGTAATACAAAAACCGTCTCATTTTTTTTCTTCCAGCAAAAAACAGTACAGAACCAATAAATTAATTAACTATTTCATTAAATGATTAGTTAACAGAAGCATGAGTCACACATCAGCTGGTTCGAGTGGTGAATTATCATAAAGACTCTGACTCTCTCCCCTCTTATCATATTGGCGTTTAAGATTGGTTCTAGTCCACATCAATTAGTATCGAAGTATTGACTAAATTTTTTTAACCCAATGGGATTGACATCGAAACATGAGTGCCACATGGGACATATGTGAGAGACATGCGCCACATGGGTTAATTGTGAAACCTATACAAAGCAACATGTCCGAGAATCAAAACATAATTGAAACTTATAATCATGTGAATATTATAAAATTAAATGCCAGATGTGTTAGCTGGTATATGGTTCACCATTGACCCAAGTTTATAGTAACAGAACTTTGATGATCAAGAAGAGTAAAGTGTCATGAAGTTCAGATATAAACAATTAATAGACATAATACACAACACGAAACAACATTAATATAGACATAATACACAACACGACACGCATTAATATAGACGCAATGCACAACACGACACAGGAGGAATATAGACACAATGCACAACACAACGCAACACAACACGGCACGGCATTAATATAGACACAATGCACAACACGACACAGAATGAATATAGACATAATGCACGACACAGAATGAATATAGACATAATGCATGACACGGCATTAATATAGACACAATGCACAACACGACGCAGAATGAATATAGACATAATGCACAACACGACACGGCACAACACGACACAACACGTCACATCACGACAAATACACAGCAACACGACAAGAGCTCATCACGGCAAATACACGACAAGAGCTCATCACGGCAAATACACGACAAGAGCTAATCAAGGAAAACTATCAAAACATATAATTGTATCAGTATACATAATTGCATAATCAAACATTAAATTCATTAAATGTATTATAATATACCCTTTTATATGCCTTATGTATGTTACGACATATATAGAAGGTATATAACTGTCTAAGAGTCTACCCAGGAACAGGAAGCTCCCTGTCATCAGGAAAATGGCGTGCTTACCAAATAATTAGGGTTTCAGTATCAGTAATAGCAGTTAATCCACCACATATAGAATGATAAAAATGGCTATAACACTTATTCAGAATGTAAGATAACACATGCTGTTATCATTCCAATGCAGAGTCCATCCCAAAGAGGAAAAAATATTCCTTTCAAATTGGAAATAGAAGAACAATATATGGAAGCAAAATAAAACAGACATGGGAAAACCCAAGAAGAAAATCAGAGCAAATAAAAAAAAAAGTAAAGAAACCTCTAATTGCCACAAATACAATCAAACACACTCATTAGGAAACCCTAATTTATGATCAACATTTAGCACATAAACTCTTACCTGAACTTTACCATTGTTAGTTCCAACAGCAAGATGAGTACCGCGTTGAGCCCAACCAACAGAACAAACACAATCATCAACACCCAAATCACATAATTTAGTTACCTGCATAAACCATATCAAAATCAAATAAATCAATTAAAAAAAAAAAAAACTTTCAGGTTACAATCTTCCTAGCCAAACACCATCTAGCTCATAATCACATAAAAATTGAAAATTTTGAAATCAACCACACAAATCATCTGATAAAAAACTCACCTTGCTGCTACAAGCATTCCAGAGATAAACACAGTTACCCAAACCAACAGCCAACACATTGTGTGAAGACCAATCTACCAGATTCAGATAAAAATCATCTTGCAAAGCAGGTGCATCCAAAACCTATATCAAAATCAAAACCCTAAATCAACAACATTCAAACAAAAATCAAAGAAAATAAAAAAAGATTATTTTTTTATGAAATTCACCTTATACGGCGATCGAGGAACCTTCCTAGGAGCCTTAACCGGACTATGATTAACACCAGGAACAAAATCATCATCCATAAACGGCGAAAGCGAGTGCATGGACTGTCTCGTCTCCGTCTTATACCTAAAAATATTCCTATTCGGCAATGTCATCGACGGCGAGTCCGTTTTCTCCGGCGTAACCGGACCTGCAACATCCGGTCCAAACAACGCCGTTCTCAGAAGAGTCGTATAAGCGCTGGAACTATCATCGCGTCCTTCCGTCGGAGTATTGATATCAAACAAAGCGAATTTCGAAGCAGATCTACTCGGAATGAACCTATCGGAGTAGATTGTTCGAGAAGGTGAGGTGTAATGGTTGCTGTTGATCATACGGTTGACATGACGGAGACTCTCCGGTGATGGCTCCGGCGGTGGAGAATTGTCTCCGACGGTGGAAGTCGGTGGTGGATTTCGATTACCGGTTCCGTCCATGGCGGAGCTGTTAATTTTTTTCCCGGGAAAAAAAGAACGCTGTAAAAGAATTTTCTGCTCGGTTTTTATATAAAAAAAATTAATTAATTTTTTATTAAAAAAATAACACTACTCGAAAATTGTGCAGAGAGAAAGAAAGAGAGTTTCTTTGTTTCTCTTTCACAACACTGTTTCCTCACTCTTCCACCACCCAAGCTTCTTCTTATATATACACAAAAAAAATTATTATTTTTTATTTTCTCTCTCAATCTTATGACAGAAGAAAAGAACAAATTATTTTTTTGTTTTGTCTTTTATTTTTTGTTTTCTAAAGCTTTTCACTTATGACTAAAGATTATGCTGAATTTAAGATATTATTATAATTAATGTGATTTTTATAAAAGATTGTGTGCAATTATATTTTAGCATGTTAAATATCTTCTCTTTTGCTTTTTTTGTATGGCAAATATCTCGCTTTTGTTAAAATTAAAGTTTGGTTTCCAATTTCATTCCGAAAAAAAAGTTTTATTTTCATTCAATATCTTTTTGACGGATATTTCTATTTAATATCTCTACTAGATTTGGCGTGAGTGTACTTTAAAGAGCAATGAATAACTTTTGATTGAAAAAATGGAATTTTGATTTTATAATAATTTATTACAAGATTATTCATTAATTGTTTAATAGATTATTATCTTTATTTGTTTAATGTATTTTGGATTTTTTTTTGGTGGTCGGGGTTCGAACCCTTATGCATTGTTCTTATCAACAAAGCTAAGCTCACGAGGACTAATGTATTTTGGATTAGTCAAATATTGAACATCACTAAATATATGTTGCTTATGTGTTTACTTTTTATGTTTTAAGGGTTATCTCACGTCAATTTGGGCTAAGAACATCTACAATAGATCAAGAACAACTATATAAGTGACTTGGACATCACATATTTACTCAAAATTTTAAAACATTATGTTTATGGGTCATCTCACTTGTGTACCGCCTCAACTTTTCTAAATAATATGTGAACTCACCTCACACTTAAATGTGAGTTGTTTCATTCATTATGTTTTCCCTCAAGCGAAAGTTTTTTCATTTACATACAATTGCATTTGTACCGTCGTTGGCCACACTCAACAAAACACGCAACCTAACGACCATTGTCAAGAAGACTTTTGATGCAAGAAATCAATCAAACCATTCATCGTTGGATCATGACGGAAGTCCGGGAGATCATCCGTATTAGGCCAAGAGCGACCACACACGTGAGTTGGACATCACAACTTTATCCAAGACCTTAAGACAATGAGTTTATGGATCATCTCACTTTTATATTGTTTCAACCTCCACTTTTTCAAACAATACGAGACTTCTAATACACCTCACACTTATCACAATTATATTAAAAAGAGTGTTATCATTCAATTAATTTACATTCAATTATTGATATCAAATCAAATTCCTTTAGAGATATAAAAATTCGGTTGACCAACAACCTTTTGAAAAGAAAAAAAATTACGCTGACCAGCGAGATTAGGTCTAGTGAAAAAGTTAGACTTTCGTATTTAGAGTGCAGTGTATCTCAAATATGAATAATTCTAGGCTAAAATATGGTTTTGGTCCCGGCAAATATGTCTCGTTTTGGTTTTAGTCCCTGTAATTATTTTTTTTTGTTTTTGGTCCCTGCAAAATATTTTGTTTTTGAAAATAGTCCCTCCAAAATAGTCCCTGGAGGGACTATTTTTCAAAAGTAAAATATTTTGCAGGGGCCTTTTTAAAAATCAAAAGATTTTGCAGGGACTATTTTTCTAATAAATGGGTTCAGTCATCATGTGCCACGTGTGCAAATCATCACAAAAATGGGGCCAGGGACCAAAACCAAAACGAGACATATTTGCAGGGACCAAAAACAACAAAAAAAACTACAGGAACTAAAACCAATATGAGGCATATTTGCAGGGACCAAAACCATATTTTAGCCATAATTCTAATGAACAGAAGTTATCAAAATCAAAAATATTTATATGATAACACATATTTGTGAGTACAAAGTAATATTGGTGTTTAAGTTTTACAAGACTTACATACATTACACACCAATCACTTGTGTTAAATTTCGTTGGGGTCTCTGTGAACGTCAATATCATAAATAATAATAGGGTTTGTCTAACATGTGCAATATTGCACATGTTAAATGAACTAAAAGTAGCATGTTTTTATTGAAAAACAACAATCAATTATTAAAAATTTGTATATTTAATGTAAAATGCACAAGTTTAAAAACAAACTTACTACTTCAAAATTCTTAACATGTGCAAATTTGCAAATGATAAAAAAAAACCTTAATAATATAATCATTAATTATTTAAAATATTATAATTAATTATTAGAATAATATTAATTTCTTTTTGAGTACTATTATATCATTAATAAAAGTTTATATTTTTATAATTCCATATTCATATTATATTTAAAAAAGACCGATTTCTTTTTAGAAAAAGACTACTAAACCAATACTAATACTAATAGTTTAAAGAATGCACCCCATTTAATTTAAACATGAATGTAAATTTATAATTAAATATAACATTTTATTATATTTTGCTATCGGTGAAGTTGCCCTTAGTGTATGACATTTTGTTTTGATGATGTTCGTTAGGTTGCTAGTTTCTTGATGATGTTTTATTAGTTAGGTTGTTGTTAATACTTATCAAATGTTAGTTATAGCCTAGAAACTATCAAAGCACCTAGCAATCATTTGTCATAAGGTTCTTAGATGTCCATTGTGGCTTTTTGTTCCCCTTTGTGATACAAACTTTTTTGAAAACATGCTTGAATCGATTCAGATATGGTTGATTCGTATCAATCATTCTCTCTACCATTGATTCTTGAGTTTCATGTAGTTTGATTCGATTCATGATCTTTTGAATCGTATCATACGTGAGTTGAATCAATATTCCTTGATTTCTATCATTTTTTTTCTCTGGGCTTATTTTTTGAAGTGTTGAATCGATTCACACATCTTTGAATCGTATCAATCTTCATCTGGTGAAATTTGTTTTGATTCAAACTTAGCTTGATTCGTATCAATCTTCACACTTCTAGATTGCCTGTTTCTACATGTTTGAAGCGAATCAGACATTTAACGAATCAAATCATACGTTGTTTTTGTGAAAATTTTTACACTTCCACTGATTTCTACATATAGCTTTATCCTCTCAACCCCTTAATTTACTGAATCAATTGCAACTATCTCTCTTAAGTCTTCAAACCTCTTTTCCACTAGTTTCTTCAGATTAAACACCTTTTCTAAGAATCTTTATGGTCTTTGTGTCGTAGATTGCTAGAGTGCTACATGATTGTAAATTGGTTTCATTCAAGGAACTTGATTGGAAATCAAGGGTCCAAAGAGAATTGAGTGATTTCATTCCACCTCCAAGTAGATTGGGGATTCTTTCTAATCTTCTTAAATTCAAGAGGATCCAAACTCTGGACATAGCAAAGAAGAGTTCGAGGTGTAGAGCTTTAAGGATTGCATGTGAGTTTGAGGATTCGAAGACTTGGAGAATCTCCAATTTCAAGGGTTACTTGAAGATTGGGGGTTGTGGTTACATAGGAATTGAAAATTAGGGTAATTGAGGAAATTCTTGTAATCACAACATTGTAATCAAATTTCAACAACAGTGGAAGTCCTTGATAAAAACGTTTTCTATCAAGAAGAATAGACGTAGCTCGAAGCGAGGACGAAAGGGGGAACTATTATACTCCCAGTGTCTTTTCTTTTCCCTTTCCTCTTTAATTTCCCATTAATTATAGTATATGAATTTTAATAATTGTAGCTAGTTGATTTGATTGTGATCGTATTTTAATTGTTAACATAATCTTAGTTATTTGAATCAAGATTCTTTTTTTAAAGTCATTTTATCACAATCGAAATTCAATTAAGTTTCAATTCATTAAGTTCATATACTTGTGTTCCTAAGTGTTAACTTGTTTTATTCCAATTAGGTTTGGTTTGAGTTTGTCTAGTTTTGTGAATTGTATTGTGAAATATTGATATTTGATTGTAGTAAGATTTGACCATTGAATCTCTCAATTAAATAATAAATCTTAGTGTATTATCAATGTCTTTATATTTTTGTTATCGTAATCGTGCACAAATCCAATAAGTCAAATCGTTTTCTAATCACACTTTTGCTAAACTCAAAAAATATTTTAAAACACTATTCACCCTCCCTCTAGTGCATACTCTCGCTTTCCATATAGACCAACGATTGGTCCATCGGCTAACACATTCAAATACTCACACAAGCGAGAAGGAGAAAATATTGTGATCCAAGTTCAAACATGAAGTTCACATCAAATATCTCTACGTTCAAACCACTAGTATGTTACAACAGGGACATTATTAAACCATTAGCCATTTAATCAGATGATTGAACTCAAGTAGTTAGTGATTTCCAACAAATGACAAGCCGTTTAGGAGAACCCAAGTTCAATTTTTGTGTTGAATTTTTTTTACCAGACTTTAGTCATCTCCCAATTAAACTCCAAATTACTAGGATCCTTTGACGATTAACACACACAACACCACACACCCTTTTTTATTAAAAAAAAGAAGAAGAAGAAAGATGTGCATAGTGTATTAGGGACGGGACGTAAACATGACATGCCAAGAAATAATATAACAAAATCAACATAATTAATTATTGAACATAAAAACTTGTCTTGTCTAGTGCAGCACAAAGAATTGTTGGTGGTGGTTCTCCGGTAGAAATGGATTCATCGCGGTGGAGAACGAAGTTTCGGCGTGAAGGAGCGCATCTTTCTAGGGCGGATGAGAATGAGGTCTGCAAGCAAGTTCGTACTCCAACACTCAAGTCAGTGAAAGAAAGAGGTGGATTTTGTGCTAAAAAAATGGTGACGCAAGGGCACACTTATATATGCGAATAGGTCGAGAACCGTCTCCGTAATCTGTGACGTCATCTTCAGAAACCGTTAGTGAAGGGTTTGATGGCGGAGATTGCTTCAGAGCGTGCTTATGTGTCGTAAGCCGCTTGGAGCTTCTCGTGCACCCCTCGTTGACACCTCTATTGGATCGGCGGGCCTTTTGTGCTTTATGCTTGTTGTGATGTCTATGTGAACGACGGTCTAGTCTGGAACAAATACTTGAAAAAATTCAACCCTTTGACTTTTAGGAAAAAAAGGCTTCAAGTAATCCAGAGTTCGATCGAAAAGTAAATAAAGTCTGAACAAGAATTATTCTACCTCAAAATCAAACTATTCAAAATAAATTGTAGATAAAAGTTATTGAAATTTTCAAGAATACGTCTAACAAATATACGTCTTTCAAAAAAAAAAAAAAAACTTAAGAACCGTTTCCTTTTAAAAGTATTTTTTTACAAGGAGATTCTTAAAAACCTAATTACTAGTAACAACATAATTTCTTCGTTCTTTAAATAAAAAATAATTTCTTT